>UMHS01039166.1_pt1 | contig 22007 bp, 14 predicted proteins | sample 1965611 | NCBI WGS metagenome assembly UMHS01 (sample SAMEA4836106, study PRJEB28245) | human gut metagenome | biome: gut microbiome; material: fecal sample | place: Denmark | collected 2008
TACCAGAAGGTAGAGGGTTTTGGTGGAACCCGGTACGGATTTCTGTATAGATATATACCATTTTACGATTCTAGTGTAAAAAGGCATATAATCACCTTGATTTATTAACATATAGGGGAGGGTGTTTATCATTCCCCTTTTATACTTTCAAATGATATCAGTTATGGTTTGATTTCCGTTGAAACTGGTTGATTTTTATCACAATGAATATTGTGATTGACAATTTGTTTTATTTAATATTGAAATACAATAAATTTTAATAATTTGTTTATATGGAAGATTTTCAAGGTAAGTATGATGGTAATCAAATAGACAGTAGGCTTGATAAGGTCAAGGATATGGTTGGTGCCACGGCGTCCGGGGCTGGCGCTGCGGGATTGGTGCCGGCTCCCGCTGCGGAGAAGCGTACAGCCTTTCTTCGTGGTGACGGCACATGGCAGGATATAGATGTTCATGAGCCGGGCTTCTTGGACGATAATCTCGATAGCGAGGATGATTTTAGAACTATATTATTTAATTTGGGCTTTGATAAGGAATTTACCCTTACCAAAGCGAAATATGATATAATAGCTTCTAAATGTGAGGTTGATATACCAATTCAATATCTTTTATCCGGAACATCATCGACGTATGGGGTTGGGGACTTGATATTAGTTAAGGATTCATCCGGGAATATTCAAGCCATGTTGCGCTCTGGATGCAATACGGGAGCTGGAACCATTGTATCTTATCATGTAATGATCTATATATCCAGCGACCTTACCCATACGTCCATTGTCACCAGTCATACCGTACAATCGGTATCTAACCAAACCAAGGATATATCCTTAACGATTGGTGGTGACCCAGTCGGAGATAACAGGACCATCAACTTCTCTACGGCCGGTGCAGGGACCAAGGCTTTGATGGATGATGGAACTTATAAGGAGATAGGTTCTTCTGGAGTGGATATATCAAGTTATATTTTAGAAGGAATTGATTTTAAGAAAAATACTACCAAGGAAGGTTTTGACAAGATAAAAAGCTGTGTTATTAATAAACAGCATATGTATCTGTATTTTTATAATGCTGTGGGTGGTGATGAGGCTTCTTTCTATGCCGATGTTATCGCTGGTGTTTTATATGGAAATTTAAATTTGTGTGTATATGATTTTGGTAGTTCGAAGATTGTCAATATTGATATAAACTTACAAGATTATAGCATAACTGTTAATACGCAATGATATGGTGAAAAATAGATCTGCTGTTAGTAAATCAGGCAAGTGCCCTAAATCGGGGTGCATCAAGAAAGTAGGAAGTGATTGGAGGGTGGTTAGTAACAAAACTGGAAAGTTATGGCCGGCTAAGTACAGGTCGAGGGATTCGGCTAAGAAAGCTCTAGCGGCTTATCACATGCATTGAAAAGCGTAGGCGGGTAGGTGATATGAGTCATGTACCCGCCTAATGTTTTAATCCGCATCTGATTATACCTATCTTTGTAGAAAACGTGATTTATGGCTAAGAAAGATAAGAAAGAGGAAATTCCTTCATGGATAAAGGATTTGTATAAGGAAGATCTTGATCGTGTTGTAAGAGGTGAGCGTCCCATGTATTTTAGGGGTATGAATGATGATCCTTTAAAGAACGTATCCCCGGAGTTTGATATCCTTAGTGGAGGATCCGCTGTTAAGGGTATGAATGGGATAAGAGGTACGTTGTCCCCGTTGAATAACGGTATGGGTAATTATAATTTCAGCCTCAGGGGTATAAATAAGAAGATAGGTGAGCTGGTTGATGAGGCGGGATTATATCTACCTGAGAAATTAAGACCTGTATATCGGACTGTGGTGGATGCTATGTCGAGTTCCAAGGATAAGTGGTTGGGTCATATCACGCAGCCGTTGGCCAACGCCCTATACCCAGCGGACGAGCGGCGGAACCGGCGCATGGACGGGGAGCATCCCGTTGGTTACGTGGATGCCATAGACGGTATATGGCCCAGAGAGAAATATGGGCTATGGGGAGAGAAGATGGATAAGAAAAAAGGGGGTGGATATGTGGCTTCAAGGGATAACACCTCCGTTGGATCTAGTGGCATAAATCTTAATACTGAATATGGTAAGAAGATAAATGATGGAGTTGACATTACCGAGATTATAGCTGGAGGTATCCCTATTATCGGGGATGTTATGGATGTGAGAGATTTTGTGGAGTCATCGAAGGCTGGGGATGGTTTAGGAATGACATTATCAGCTTTAGGGCTATTCCCGGTATTAGGTGAATTTTTTTCTTTCGCTAATAAAGTAAAGAAGATTCCTCTGCCAGAAGATAAACGTAAATTGTATAATTTTCTTGTAGATAATGATCTTGTGGATAAATATGTTCATGATGAACCTTTGGTTAGGGATTTTTTTAACAAGGATGTTCATGATAGAATTTCAAGGAATTATAACAATCTCCCTGATTCTTATAAGGCGGCTGTGGATTTGATGATTGATAATGGTGTTGATCTCCAAAATATAAATGATGTGTCTAACAAGCATATTAAGGATAAGATAGATTCTATGCTTGATGATAATGGGAAACGGTTGGAAGAAGCTTACAATCTAAGGGTATCGGCGGATTCTGATTTCGATGATTTTAGATATGAGGTATCCTCCGCTTTGGATAATAGTAATGCTAAAGGGTTTTATACTAGTAAATACAATAAGGTTGTTACTAGGAGCGATGAGAGTTTATCTAACCTATCTCATGAGTTTAGGCATAAATATGATTCAAGTAATAATTATAATAAGATTTATTTATCCGAAAATGATAAGTCATTATTAAAAGACGCTTATAGGGCTGACCCAAACTCATCAAGTAATGAGATATCAGAGAAAATAGCTTTTAATACTCAAGCTAGATTTCGCTTGTGGAATAAATTTTATAATACATATGGAAGGACTCCATCTATTGATGACCTTGATAAGTATATCGATAGTATGGATGAGATTGATGTGTACAACCTTGTGAGTGGTATAGGTAGCAATTATGCTGAAGATTATTCCAAGAACATGTTTGGAGCTACGGGAAAGGTATTGAAAGAATCATCGGATAAAATAAAAAAAGCCATTAAAAATGTTCCTGCTATTTTGCCGGCGGCTATAGTTGGTAAGATGTTGATGGATGATGATAAGGAGAAGAAAGATAAGGGAGGGGCCGTAAGCACAGGTAGGGCTTATGGAGATGGTAAATATGTAATTGATCCTGACAGATCAGAGGATAATAAGATGGTTGTGTATGATGAGATATGGGATTATCTGACCGATAAGAAGGGAATACCACAAACGCAAGCTATCGGTATCCTGTCGAACATCGCCGCCGAGTCCGGAGGGGACACCGAAGCCCTAGGCACCGCCGGTGATTTTGGCATCCAACAATGGCTTGGACCGAGGAAGAAGGAGCTACAGCGCAGGTATGGGAAGAAACCGACATTGACACAGCAGTTGGATTATCTCGTGGATGAGTATCAAGGCAAGGTCCCGGGGTTAGGTTGGAATTACATCAATCAAGGAAAGTTTTTTGACAAGGACGCTCAAGGTAATGTATATAATTACTATATGTATTCTAAATCCGATTTCGATAACGCCGTCAACTACAAGGACGCTACCGTGGCATGGAATCAAGGATACGGTAGGCCTCTTGGATCGACCTTAAGAAATGAGAAGAGATTTGAGTTCGCTGATATGTTCGCTAATAGGTATGGTGTCCCGGAGAACGAGCCAATGAGATACGAGTTCGGACAGCGGGATTCGGGCACGGGGGACGGAGGTCAGCAGCCCGTACCTGAGACGGTAGCCCCTGCCGATCCTTCTTTGGCTTCCCGCTCTTCCATGGATAGCTGGTGGGAGAAGGAAGGTCAAGACCTGTTATATAAGATGCTAGCTCAATCAGGCGCCAACAGGAAAGCTATAGAGGATATCGCTAATAACATCAAGAACGATCCCCAATCAGAGGCGCAGATAGCGGAAGCTGAGCGTATGCGTAGGGAGCAGGCGAAAAGGCAGTTGGTGCTTAATATGATACCGGGGTTGATGCTGAATATAAAGGGTATGAGCAGAACTCAGAATTAATGCTATATTTGCGAAGTAATTAAACGTTTTAGATATGAAAAGATTGTTATTTTTATTTGCTATGTTATTGACGCCGTTCGCTTTGATGGCGCAAGAGGTAATCCCATCAGAAGGGACTATCACCATTGATCTAACTACCTTTACCGGTATCATGGCTTTTGTTACGATGTCAGCTACCCAACTAGCCAAGGTTGTGCCGTATATTGACACCCATAAGTGGGCTAAAGTCCTATCCGCCGTAGTCATAGGTATGCTGGTTTGTATATTAGCGTGGCTACTAAAGGTGTCTCCATTGCTTATAGGGAGTGAATGGTGGGAGGCTCTATTATATGGAGTGGCTGTAGGTCTCAGTTCTGCCGGTTTCTATGATTTGGTTAAGGCTATAGGATCATTATTCATAAAAAGAATTTAATTCTGTACATAATAATAGCATTTGCTGAGAGACTCATCGTTGTGAAATGATGAGTCTCTGTTTTTTTAAATTATCTTTGTGTCAGAACGAAATTAATTAGACATGAGCAAATACGTAATCAAGAGGAAGATACCTAAATATCAAGAGGCCGGGGAAGTCGGGTCGTATATGCTTGGTAATATGGACGGTATACAAGGGTTAGGTATAGAACCTTTGGTGAATACCAACCAAGGATTACCCGCGCCGGTCAATCCGCTAGGGATATATTCTTTGGATACTCCAGATCAGTTGAGGACTAAATACGCTAATGCTTTTGATCAGGATAATGTGTTTCCGGCTAGCTTCAAGGGTAGTTTACAGCGTATAGCTGAGAATTATCAGGACAATGGTATTACGCTTAATAACATAACTGTTAACGATGTTGATAAGTCTAAGACCGGTTCAGGCGAGACGGATGTTTTTGATTTTACCACCATCCCCTACTATGGCGCTGATGATATAGGGTCTAGATTCACTCAGATGGGTCGTGGTATAGGGCGTATGAGAAGCGAGGGATATGGTGATTTATCCACTGGGGCTAAAACAGCTAATACGATAACCACCATAGCCTCAGGAATTAGTGGTATCATGGGGTTGGCTCGTAACGTGGTTTCTGGGATAGCGTCAGAGAAAGGTACTCGTACCAATATCAGGTTAGCTCAGGAGCGTGAGGCCAGACAAAGAAGGCAATCCCAGATGCAGTACAAGGATGGTGGGGGTGTTTATCTAGGACCTAATAATAGGTTCGATAGCGGAAGCCTTACCGGTGAGTACCTGTATCCGTTACCTAAGTCGATGGAAGATCAAGCCAACGTAGAGGTCGAGAAGGGTGAGTACGTGACGCAGCCCGGAGAGGCGCCGATGGAGGCTATGGGGCAGAAGCACGCCGATGGTGGAACCCCCGTTTCCTTGGAGCAGGGAACGAAGGTTATTACCGACGACACAACCATAGAGCCGGATTTCGCTAAATACATCAGAGATACGTATGGGATCAAAGCCACGCCTAAGGATACGTATGCTACGTTAATGGATAGGTATAAGGCTAAGATCGGTCTTAAATCGGCTTACGATGATCAGAAAAAGGCGCTGGAGAAGCTGAAGAAAAACGATAAGATAGATGACGAGAATACAAGGCGTTTAAACGCCTCCGTATTATCTAAGGCTATAAATGATAGCAACGATACCGTTAATGGATTAGAGGGAAGATTTACGGACTTCGCTAATGTCATATACAAGGAGCAGGAAGACCGGAAGATGAAGAAGGATGAGGATACGTATTTCGCTAAGGGTGGTGAGATAGATAACATCATATCCAGATCTATGAAAGAATACGGTCTTACGGAGGAGGATATAGCTGAGGCTAAGAAAGAGCTGCTTAAGAAAGTGGCTGGTATTCGTCAGAAGATGGAGATAGGAGGCACGTCTTTGTTCGGTCGTAGATTAACTTTCCGCCCGATCGAGAATAGGTTCAACAATGATCCTAACTATTTCGGTTATCAACGCCAAGGAACTGATGGCTCTTATGGAGGTATTAATACGGATGAGAGGTTGAATTATTATAAGACATTCAATCCGGTCGCTTACGATGCTTATATGGGAGCTTCAGAGGGCGCTAGGGCTAGGGCATTGCAAGACGCTATCTACGGTCAGACAAGTAGCTGGATGGGCTTGGCTACGGCTGAGAACCCGATCATCGCCAACGCCGAGGCGCTTCGGGATTACACGACGCTCGTTTCCTTTGGCGGTGAGGATAGTCAAGGTAATTACCCGGAAGACAAGAAAGCCGCATATCATGATAGGATGAGAGACAATAAATTAGGTTTGTTTACCACATCTCGCCCTATGATCGGTCTAGACGTTGTTACAGAGGAACAGCATAAGGCTCTTAACGATGCTGGTATCACCCATTTTAGCCAACTATTCTCTGACAAGAACAAGGATGTCGTTAATAAGATACTTGGCGAGGATATGCTTAAGATGCAGGCATTGAGATCCATGAAAGGAATGGAAGGTCTTGATTTTATACTTGATCCTCATAAGGTGGCTCCCGGTCCTATGGATATAGGTGATGTGGAGGAACCTGATGTTAAACTGGATATGCCTGAGCTGATTGATCCCAATACGCTCCCTAAGACCAATACAAATGCCGGTAAGTCGAACAGCGGCAATGGAGGCAGGAATATAGTGGGTGGCGGTCTTGACTTCCCCGAGGTATTTAGGATGACCCCGGGATCCGTGACAACGGAAGGTCTGGAAAGGCATTACGCTCCTACCGTGGATCCGGTGTTGAGATCTGCTGATCAGTATATGGTTGAGACCAATCGTGCTTTCCAATCACAATTGGATCAGATGGGTAATGTCCCGGATTCCCAGAGAGGGGCTTTATCATCCAACCTACAGGCTATCATGAGTTCCAATATAGGTAAGTATATAAATGAGGTAGAACAAGGGAACGTGGCTCAAAGGACTTGGGCTGATAATGTAAACGCCCGGACTTGGACTGATACGTATGATAAGAATATAGCTCAACGTCAGGGTTATCAAAGTCGAATATTACAGGCTTTGGCTAATACTGACGAGAACTGGGCTAGGTATTTCGATGGCGTAAATGACGAGATCCAGCAGAAGTGGAATACGGCTACGACCATGAATACATTAAGGTCTATATTTGGGGATGTAAAGATTGGTCCCAATGGACAATTAATCGCTGATCCTCAAGGAGATATATTGAGTTATAGGAGATTATATCCCGCTCAGGAAGTAACTAAAGGCAAGAAAGGATAAAGGATGGCTTCACAATATAGTATATTAAGGAATTACGGCAAGTACGTATCGCCCTACAACATGGATGTCATGATGCAGGGGATGGGGTACATGCAGCAGAAGATAGATACCAATCGGCAGGCTATAAACGAGTATGCTGATTATATTATCAATTCTGACATTATAAAACCTCAGGATAGGGAATATCTTCAGAATAGGTTAAATGGGCTGATACAGGACGTGAATAACGTGTATCGTAAATCTAATTTGGCTTCCGACGGTATAGCCAGAAGCATACAGGCTCGTCTTGGAGAAGCTCTGGATACCCGTGTGTTGAACGCTATTGCCGGTACTAGGGAGTATAGGTCTTTCTCTCAGAAGATCGAAGATATGAAGCTTAATAATCCTAAGCAATATAGCGCTATAAATGAGGCTGTCGCTTTGTTACCATTTTATGAATGGGCTAATGACGGTCAGGTTGGTACAAGGATGAATCCTATTCACTACACTCCTTATACGGATTACAATGAGGAGATGAATAAGATGATGAAGGATTTCGTTAGTCTTAATAAAGGAAAGAAGTTTTCTGTTCCTGAGGTAGTGGATGGCAAGCCTACTGGTAGGATGAGAGACATTACTGTTGATGAGATGAGTCGATCTCAGATTAGAGCGATAGCCGCTAGATCTATATCCCAGAACGCTAAGGCTCAGATGCAGATAGAGGGTCAGTATTTGGCTGCCACTAATCCCGGTATGTTTAGTGGCATGACTACTGATCAGTTCGTTAATAAATATGTTTCCGGTTTTGACGCTGAGGAGAGCGCACTCTTAGCCAAACTCAAAGGGGCCGAGGCCAGCCCTTCCGCTAAGGCGGCTATTGAGGCGTCACTACAGGAGGTCCGGGAACAGCGCCGTGCGTTAGTGGAGGAGGCTACTTCCTTTATTGGCAATAATATGAATCCGGCTAGAGCGGGGGAGTTTATTGTACGTAATGAATTTCTTGATGGTGTATCCGCTAGATGGTCGTATAACAACTCATCTGAGAACTACATCGCTGATGATTATTACTTTAAGATGAGAGATCTTGATTTCAAGGAGAGAGAGTTCTCGTGGAGGCAGAAATCAAAGGAGATAGATCAGAATCTTAAGCTTAGGGAAGTAATGTCCAAGGAAGCTGGTAATAGCTCTAATATCCCTACAGGTGTTATGATTGAGCTGGAAAAGGTTCAGCCTAATGTTACTCCTGAGAATATATTTGACAATCAATATATTCAGAATGAGAATAATATATCGACAGGTGAGAAGGATTTAATATCATCCATAAATCCTGTTGATCTACGAGGCATAGAGAACGATATACAAAACAATCCTTCTATATATCCTGGTGGTGTTAATAGCGAGAATATTATGGCATGGATCACTAATAATGGCGGTGCGTCAAGTTCTGTATTATCATCAACCCCAAATATGGTGAATAAATACGAGGCTCTTATGGCAGCGAATGATAATAGGAATAGGTATGGTAAGATCATGGATGAGGAAGTTGATTATCTTACAAATGCCTTTGATGTCGCTACGGAAAATATCCTTAATGATGCTGTAAGGGATCAGGACTATGTTACTGGAGGTATTGATACATATACTGACAATGGTATGGTTAATGCGAGGGATGTTGGTAAGAATGGAGCTATTATTGGAGGGAAAGAGTATTCACCAGAAGATGCTTTAAAGGTTTCCGCTATAGCTGGATTGATAAGCGAGAACATCAACTATGCGGATAGATCTATAGCTAATACGGAGCTGATGAGATCTTATATAAATTTGTTAAATAGATATTCAGGAGAAAATTTCACTCTGGAGGATATAAATGATATAGCTAAAACTTATAGTCGTGTAGACAATCCGGTAATGAATAGCGATAATGTCGATATGACTAGTAGGGATAAAATGATCAAGATCTTAGGTAAGAATATGTCTAGAGCTGATGGTCCTACGCTTAGAAGAGAATGGTCTTCATCCAATATAGGTCGTAATATAGCTAAAGCTATTCAGGATTCTAAAATGGTCTATGAAAGAAGATATGACGAGTTTGCTCCAAGATCATGGTCGTTCTCTAATTCTACCAATGCCTCTAAAGAAGATAGGCGTATGCATGCTAAATTAGAGAGTCTGCTTTTGTCAAGAGCTGGTTTCTTGAATAAGGATAAAGATAGCAGGCTTAATAATTACATATTGTATGCTCGTCCTACGGATAATCCCAATACATTTGATTTGGTAGCTATGGCTGGCGGGAAAAATATCGCTACGGTTCAAGTTACTAAAGAGGAATTAGATAGTATGGGGTATAGTTTGTACGAAAGGGAAAGGAATGTAAGATCTGAAGATTACGAATCTAAGATCATCCCTGTATCTTTTTCTGCCACGACCAATAGACCTTACCAGAAATGGGCGCAGGCTAATTCGCTTGGTGCTTTCGCTACTGTCGAGAATGCGGCGGAGGAGGCTTCTAGGATGGTTGATAAGTATGATATTCAAAGTAATGATCTAGCTACATCTGAGCTTAATAAGAGGGCTATTAGGATAATTAATACGGTTTTGAGGAATTACAAGTCGTATGATGTCAAAGCTAAGGGATTCCCCGGAGGGGTTGAAGTTGGTATTTATTTCCATGGTCAAGCAAAGACTGGGACACCGCTTAAGGTATTAGAGTATAATACTGATTATGCTGATAATATCATGAAAATCATAAATATGTGTCCTCAGATGTATCTTACTCAAGCTGTGGTTGAGGCTATTAATAAGGATGTTATTGTAAAGGGTAGGGACATTAATGAACAGCATTCTGACCTTAGCAATCTTCTTTCGGTGTTGGATAAAGAGACCATAGATAAAATAGATGGTAAAAATGAACAGCAATAATAATAATGATATGGGGAATGTGATGAGGGATCAGGGATATTATGTTCCGACTCCATCCATTCCATCCCCTATGCTTTCTGGGGACAATATTTCTTCTATCCCTATTCCTGTCGGGATGAGTAGTTCATCGGATATGGATAATGATGTTTTATCCAGGGAAGGAAATAGAAGCATACCGTCATTGGTTGAGGGTATAAAAAAATCTGTAGAGACATCTTATCATGATGACGTAAGAGCCAGAAACTCGCTTTTCCAGATGATAAATGAGGTAGGTATACCTAAGGGTAATTATGATATAACTGGGAGCAAGATCAATCTTCGTGATTCAAGATATAGGTTATCAACAGGTGAGTGGATCCCTAAATATGAGAATTATATCAATAATATAGATAATGATGATCGTCTATCGAGAAGTCAAAGTGGTTGGGAGAAAACTTATAGAGGATTAGGTAAGTTTATTTATAAGTCTGCTTTGTATGGAATAGGTGGAGTAGGTCAGTCTGTTTATGGATTAAAGGAGCTTGTTACAAAAGGGACGTTATCAGCTATGTATGATAACAGTTTTGCCAGATGGTTGGATGATATGGATAAGCGTGGTGATTATACGCTTAATCATTATTACAGTAAGGAGGAGCGAGATGCCGGATTTCTTAAAAGTATGTTTACAACCAATTTCTGGACAAATGATCTTTTGTCAGGGGCTGCATTTACGGCTGGTGCTATCTTGTCGTCTTATGCTTTCGCTGGTGCTGGTCTTATGAATGCTGCCCGTATGGGGGCTAGGGTAGGAGCGACTGTCGCTAGATTAGGTAGGGCCGCTTCCGCCACGAAGAGTGGGTTTAACTCCATGCTGAGGGCTGCCCGCGTAGGACGAGGCATAGGTAAGGGGTTGGACAACCTGACCTTTATTGGTACGTCAACACTTTGGGAGGCTTCGGTAGAATCAAGAAGCGGGTTGATGGAATCTGAGGGAAACTTCAAGCAGGCTTACAGAAATGCCTATGGTAGAGAAGCCTCGTATGAGGAGCTTATGAGGTTCAGAAATGACAACGTCGATGCCGCCAATACTATATTTGCCGCTAATATCGGTATTCTTACATTGTCTAACATAGCTATGTTCGGTGATATGTTCGGCATGGATCTTGGCGTGGATAAGTTCATAAAACGCAATATATTTGGCGTAGGCGCCGAGAGGATGGATAACGGGACATTGAGGGCCATAACGCCTAAGAAATGGCAGAAAATAGCCGGGAATACGTTCAATATTATCAAGCGCCCAGTGTCAGAAGGTCTTTATGAGGAAGGTCTTCAGGGAGTGGCTAGCAAGTCCGCCGAGGATTGGGTAGAATCAAGATACAATCCTATGGCCATCCGTCAGAACATAGGCTATATGGAGGCTATAAAGAACGGATTCAAGGAGACTTATGGATCCAGTCAGGGCTGGAAGGAGATCGGCATCGGTATGATTATCGGATCGGTTATGGGTGGAAAGACCATCGGAGGTATAAGGGAATGGAGCCAAGACATGTCCCGGAACAAGGGGATGGTGGAGGCCTACAACGCCAATGCCGGCGCCTTGACCACCGCCGCTGTCCGTGCTATTCGTGGCAGTATGGCTCTTAACGCTCAATTATCTGGTGTAGACACATCGTACGAGAGTGATGGTAGGATCATAAATAAGGATTTTAGTGACGCCGTATTCAATCGTCTTCGTTATGATTCGGAGATGGGGATGCTGGATGATACGAAGGAGAATTTCAGGACGGTAGTCGAATCTATACCTAATAGCGATATAGCGTCCGATATGAATATGACGGATGAGCAGGTCAATGAGTATAAAGCCGATCTTGTCAACGAGTTTAATAAGAAGGTGGATAATTTCATTATGGCCAACAGATTCGCCGACTCACTTACTGAGGGTATCCCGAACAGGTCTTTTAACGCCTATATCTCCAATATGGCTTATAATGGCCTTGAGGCGAAGGATAATTTGAACGATATAGCCAATCAGTTAAGAAGGATATACAATACGGATATAGGCCCCGCTCTTGATATATATTCTCGTCTTAATCCTGATTCGAGCAGGGATCTTGAAGAATTAAGGAAGCTTACGGATGATATACAGAGGATGGAGAAGAATATCTTGAGGCTTCAACAAAGTGTCGCGTCGAAGGACGCTCTTGAATCTGATAAGGCTAAGTTGGCCAAGGAGAATGATAGGCTTCTTAAATTAACAGAGGATAGGATCGCATTGGAGAGGAAATTAACTACGTTAATTAACTCAGAGGCTGATATATCTAAGTTGTTCTTAAATAGAAATGATTCAAGGATCAGTGCCGCTGATCTTATGGCGGCCTACGAGACTATAATTGATTTTGAGAATATCGTATCCACTCGTGGGGTCGATAATCATAAAGAGGCCATGGCGTTGCTTAGCGAGTATCGTCATAATCTTGTGGCTTATAAGAATATAAACGAGTCTCTTCGTCGTATGCGTGACAGAAGATTCATCCGGGCGCAGGAGCGCGGGTTCATGAAGATATTATCGAACGTATGGGGTAAGACTTATGAGGAGGATGATAGCAAGTACGATTTCAGGAATACTGATAATCCTGATGCCAATGATCTTTACGCCAACGACCAAGCTATAGACAAGGCTTACCAAGATGGTCTTATAGGGGAGGATGAGGCATTTATGTTCAAGACATATAATCATATGATAGCCAGATCTATGGAGAACGAGATTAAGACCGATGAAGGTAATATAGTCGAGAGGGTTCCTGATGATGAGGATATCATAAATCCTTCTGAAGATAGAATCAATAATATAGCTATAAAGATATGGAACGGTAATGAGGATGTCTTATCTCCTAGGGAGAGACAGATATATGATAATAACAAGCCTCGTGTCGATAGTCTAGTTAACGGGTTTGGGGATAATCCTATTTCAAGGATCAATAAGGCTAGATCGATAATAGATAGATTGAAGATCCATGATAATATTTATGATAATATCAAGGACGCTGTTGATGATATTGTAGATATGAATATCAATGGTCTTGATCAGGATCAGATCAAAGAAGCTATAAAGACTTATAATGATCTTATGAATGAGGCTGACAATGGCAATGAGATTGATCAGGATAAGCTTAATGAGGCTATTGATATTATCAATAACTATTCTGATGATCCTCTTCTTCAATTCGTGGAATGGATGAGGTTGTATGATAATGGAAGTATAGCTGTCAAGGATTATGATAAATCCATACCTATGGGTGATGTCCTCACAGAGAGCGAACCCGGGACATCCACCGGCAGGACGGAAGTTAACGCCGCCCAGAACCCGGTGGTGTTGATGGCCCAGAAGAGAGAGATTGGCGGAGTCATGTATTATGAGGTTGGTGGAATGAGGCTTGACAGGTTTATGGCGGGGTCCGGGCTTAAAAGGTCTGATGCCACTGATACTGATAATGGAAGGGTGATGGATTTCACCAACGGAACCGACATATTTACTGTTATAGAGTCAGATAACCACTCAAGATGGATGATTAGCGAGGATGACGCTCAGGCTTTCGAGAACGCTACCGGTGTCATATTGGGGCGGCAGACCGCCTTATCGACCTCCAACTGGTTCATGGTGTATCGCAAGGGGCAGGATGGGTCTATTGTTCCTTATTACACGGGTGATACGTTTGGGTCTAACAACGAGTCGGTGAATCAGGAAGCAACGGCTAGCCTTCGCAAGGGTGATATGGTAAGGTTTAAGATGGATATGTCAGATCCATATACCAAGGAATTGTATGATAAATACAATAGTCTTAACGCCGTTGACCCTAATTCTGATGAGACTAAGTCGGCTTACCGAGAGCTGGTTGATAATATGGTTATTAAGATCGTGGATAGCGACGGAAATTTCGTCTCGGTGCTAAAAGCCAATGATCCAGACTCAAAAGGGAGTAACGCTGATTTAAGGAGTATGGCCTTTGAGTTGTATAGGGATAATGTGGGATCTGTCGCTGGCGAGATTGATATACCGTTTGTAGGTACAGTTACCAGTGTTTTGCCGGGAAGACCTAATTTTAGCGTAAGTGATGATAATGGTACGTTGATGGTATCCGAGAATGACTTTACCAACGAGACGGTTGGTAAGGTTGAGAGCGTAGGATATATAGAGAATGGGGAGGTTACGATGAGGGATAATATTAAGTATAATATATTCCCGTTCTGTACGGCTATCGTCAGGGACAAGTATGGTGATTATAAAAATTCACGTATCCCGGTCGTAGCTATAAAGACAGGAAATGGAAGAAATTACCTGTACCCCGTAAGATTGAAAAATCAGGATATATCGTCATTTTCATCCATGATCGAATCGATGGCTGATAGGATTACGGAGGGTCTAGGCGGAGGCGTAAGTATTGATGATATAATGGATCTTAATAACGCTATAGCCAGATCCGGGTTGGATAATAAGACGTATATGATCCCGCTGGCTGGGGACGTGGGTGTTATCAAGAACCGGCTTAAAGCTGTTAAGGAGGCGGCTAGCAGGATGCCTATGACCGCTGACGTAAGAGGATGGATAGGTGATTCCAGAACTAAGGAGGATATTTTGATGAATGACGTTACGATCAACATAGATCTTAATAACGATCCTTTCATAGCTCCTAAGTTCAGGATGAGTATTAGGAGAGATGAGACGTTCTTCGAGGAGACAGAGACCCCGTTCGTCAACCCGCCCGGTTCCCGATCGGAGTTCGCCTCGCCTACGAAGGCGGCAGAGGATAAGTCTTTGGTTTCCGACGGAAACGTAGTGTCAGGGGAAAATGAAGCGGAAAACCCTTGCTAGGTAAATTTATTCGTCTTATCTTTGCGGTGTCAGTCCATCACCTGACGAGTAAGATATTTAAAAGTTGGTCCCTGTCGGGTGTGTGATGGCCCCGGTGGGGACTTTTTTTAGTAGATGCAACTAGACGCTTTTTTACACCGGAAAATTATGCAAGACCTACGCATCCAGCGAGTTAAGGTCTTGATGATGTTATATACCAGTCATTATTTTGTCAATAACAGACAAAAGCAGTTGCTTGATCATACATACGCTTTAAGCAGGGATCAGGCTTTCGATTATATGACGGAGTTCAATAAAAGACTTAGTGATAAGATAGGTATAGAATGTACGATGGATATTCTTCTGCCTACCGATGATGATAACGCTAATATCATAATCGAGTACAATGGCATCATTAAGAAGTTGATGAGGGAAGCCGAGAAGCTGGAACTTGACACTGACGCTATTAAGGATATGATGCGCGATCTACTTAATGAGTTGAAAGATGATGTTGATCTTAATATCTTGATATTTGACGTAACCCAGTTACTTATAAAATACAATCTATTTAGGTTGGATGCCATAACCGAGCAGGAGTTCAAGGACTCTTTCGTCAGGATGGATAGTAGGAATATGGAGATAAAGAAATTAACTTTATCTGATATTAAGAAGGTGGTGATGATGATGGAGGATAGATATAGTTATATTTCGTCTATATGATAGACAAATATAATTGATTACGTTTTTTGTAAAAATATCTCCTATTTGTTTGTTGTTTTAAAATAAGTGTCTATATTTGCGGTGTCTATCCGTTGCTAGACCAGAAGAAGATATTAATATCGCTTAGGCGTAGGCGATAAATGAGAGCTATCAGTGGAGTAACGGACGCTGGTGGCTCTCGTTGTTTTATATTATGGATGATAATTTAAAATTGTTTGAGAATCCTGATTTTGGGGATGTAAGAGTATTATTAGACGAGAAAAGCAATCCATGGTTTGTTGGTAATGACATAGCCAGATGTCTTGGTTATGAAAACTTAGGGAACGCTGTAAAAAGGTTTGTTGATGATGAGGATTCTATCATTCTTACAAGTGATTGTAAATCAATGGGGTTTAAAATAAACCCCCTTATAAATCAGGCTGTTAGGGAGATCAAATTAATCAATGAATCAGGGATGTATTCTTTGATTATGTCATCTAAGATGGAATCTGCCAAGAAATTCAAAAAATGGGTAACATCGGAGGTTCTTCCTTCTATTAGAAAAACAGGCTCCTATTCTATGCCATCAAAGAATGAACTTCCATCTGATTATATAGAGGCATTAGAGGCTTTACTTAAATCGGAAAAGGAGAAGCGTGCGTTAGCTGAGGCGAAAAAAGCGGCAGAGGAAGCCAAAAGGATATCTGATAATATCATCAAAGAACAGGTTCCTATGGTTGAGTTTGCTAAGACAGCCGAAATAGCCCAAGAGACAGATATGTTGATCAGAGAGGTTCGGGAAAAGCTGGAGGCTCATGGGTATGATATAGCGGAGAAGAATCTTCGTATATTGCTTGAGGATAATAAGTTCTTCGCCAAAACCGGTAAGAGATGGTTGCTTTCCCAAAGGATGATAGATCGTGGTTACGCTCGTTACAGGTATCGTGATGACGATGAGTTCTATGGGACTAACACCGTCTATGTGACTCCTAAGGGATTCCAGTGGATCGTGTCTAAGATATCTAGGGAATGGATGCCTAGGTTCTTGGAGTTGAAAGGTAGGGTTCTCAGTAGATCGGATAAAAATATTTTTGCTAAACAATAAGTTTCGTTTTTATAGTTTTAGGATTGAGTTTTTTGTTTGTCCGTGAGGATCGGCAAAATGATTTGTACTTTTCAATAGAAACATAAGGTTTGTTATTATTGTTATTTGGCTCCCGTCCGCTCGTGAGAGTAGGCGGGATTTTCATATCTTTGTAACAAAACGATTTAGCTATGGGTAGATCTTGTTATGTTATAAAAAATAAGGAGGGTAGGGTAGATAATGTCCTTGCCCCGAACGACCAACCATCCGGATTATACCAAAGGGCGATGGAGGTGCTTGGCGACCAGAAGCAGGCCTTATCGGTCTGGGGTACGGCCTACTCCCCCGACTTCGTGTCCTTCTTTGGCGACTGGATGTCCATGCCATCAGAATATGATCTGGATAGTAATGGGGAACCTAGGTATGATGATGTCATGTCCTTTATCAAGCGGAAGAACTATTTCGTCGGTAATTTCATGGCCGATGAGGTTAAGGATATCAATAATACCCTTACTTCCTTGGGCGTTGATAATATCAATGATCTTAATGATATGATTGTATCCAATTTCCTCTCCGGTGGTGATATATTTCTCAATAGGTACAATCTTGAGCGATCCGGGATGTATGACGCCGATGAGATTGATAATATCATGACCAATCGATCGGCGTATGAGCGGGTAAGGGATATGATGAGGAGGGTTGTCGATTTTATGTCTGACGGGGATCTTAATGAGAAGGATATGTATTTCCTGTCCTCCGAGTCGGGCCTTGGTGATGATTATATGATATATGAGGATACATATGACTCGTTAGGGAAGAGAAAGGTCTTGAATCCAATGGAGGTAAGGGATACGATCATGAGGGCGGTAGGCGGTATCAGCGACCGCCGGGAGTTCGATCAGGCTTTCGCCTCCATCCCATACCCTTCCTTGGCACTCCGGTATCAGGAGGATCAGGATTACGCAGATCGGATGTATGACACGTATCGTAATATGACCCGTATGGAGGTCAGGAATCAGGATGGGAATACGATTACCGACTCACACTATTACAATACCATACCATATATCAGTATGCCTAAGGACATGAAAGGTCTAAGGGATAAGGTTAGGGAGATAATCGATATGGACGATTTTAAGGACATCAAGGACGTTTCCGGACGTCTGTATGACATAGCTATGGATCTTGCCGACATGGGCGTGGATATAAGCGAGGCGATCAGCGATGAGATGGTTATATCCAGACCGGAGGATATCCGTGATCTTATGGCTTCGCTGGATGTTATGTTATCTTCCATACAGGCCGGCAATCCGATATACGATAGCTTTGTCTCTGATCTTGATAGGATAACAGGAAAAGGGAATCCGATATACGAGGTTCAGGATACTTATTCTACCGGTGATAGGATGGTGTATGTAAGGTCCGGGAATACATCCCCTTCCGATATGTATGATAGGAGCATGTTGTATATGGGTAGGAATACGTACCACAACACAGCCCCGATAACCGACACCGATCAGGCCTATGAGATGTTGGCCGATATCGGGATAGAGCGGCCCTCGTACTTGCCGGCTGGCGTGGTTCCTGCCGGGGCTTCTCGATCCGATATTGACGTGATCAAGGATAACATAAAGAAGCTAGTTATGTCCAACATCTCATCCTCGAATACTGAGAACATGATCCTTACCAGATTAATATATCAGCATCCCGTAACCCCTAAGATGGATGATGTCGATATTGATCGGGAGTTCAGGAGATACGAGGCTAGGCAGGGAAAGGATCGTGATTTTATCAAATCCTGTACATCGTTGAGGAAGATCCAGATCAAGGAAAGGTTAAAAAAATCGGATTTATATAATAATGTTTTGCGTTTTCTTGATTTTAATGGGCTTTATAATGTATCTTTGAACCACCATGACAGAGGTACGTTAAAAAGCATGGAGATGTCGTTGCCGGAAGGTCAGGTAAGGGATCTTCTGTTTGACGTGGCTATCGAGTCCAGCGACAGCAGCATGAGGAATCTTTTCTATCTGGATAGACAGGATAGGATGATGGATGTCGGTTTTTATCGATATCTATACCAAAGGAATCCGGGCCTGCTCCGGGAGGTCAACGGCGGCGTCGAGGCGAGACCGGACGGTTCGTTCTTGGCTCGTGGAAGGTATGATGATTTCGTGTCATTCCAATCCGGTTTATATGAGAAGGTAGGTGAGACGGTTGATGGATCAATATACAGGTTCGTCGATGATCTTATATACTCCGATCCATCATCATATCAAGAAAACATGGTACGAAGGATAGGTGACGTTACGGTAAGGAGTGACGATAACCGTCTATCAAGGATAGAGGATAATCCCTCATCCAGTAAGATAATTAATGAATACACTGCTAATACAAATAAATTAATGCGAGATTTTTCGTGTAGTTAATCTCTCTTTGACGTCGTGAGACGTTTTCTTTCGAGCATTGAAACATTGAATTTATAGATTTGCATGAATCCGGGCCGTAGTGATACGTTTCGGATTTTTTGTCTTGTACCGGTTCTTATTAATACCAATTGCATGACATGACGTGCTTTGATGATGACATATATCACGATCCTAGGATTATTAATTTTTGAATTTTGTAACGCCCGCCATCAGGTGGGGTTATTATTAATTCAAAAATAAATAGACATGGGTACAAGTGGAGACAAAATCGTGCTGTTAGACGGCATGGGTTCCGGGAGCGGTAGCGCCGCTAACGGTTTATTATCTATGATTCCGGGTATGTTTACCAGCCTTTTGGGTGGAAATAAGATGGACCCGAATTTAGTTGCGGCGTTGATGAACGGCCGTAACAACCAAGACCAGTTCGGAGGAGCCAACGGCTGGTGGTTATGGATCATCGTCCTGTTCTGGTTGTGGGGCGGACGTGGTTTTGGAAATGGTTTTGGTGGCAATGGAAATGATTGTTGCGCTAACGGTCTTCCGGCTCAATTGAACAACGACTATGGTCGTGAGTTACTGATGCAGGCTATCCAAGGCAACAGAAGCGCTATCGACCAGATCTCTAACGCCCTTAACTGTTCTACCTCTCAATTACAAAACGCTATCTGTAACGTACAAGGCGCTATTGATAAGGTGGCCGGTCAGGTAGGTATGACTTCTCAGGCCGTTATCAACGCCGTACAGCAACAAGGATGTGAGATCGGTAACCAGATTAGCGCATGTTGCTGCAACTTACAAAGCGCTATGGCTAGTGGATTTAACAACATCCAACATTCGTTAGACACCGTAGGATGTAATATCCAGAACGCTATCACCCGTCAAGGGTACGAGAATCAGTTGGCTATCACCGGTCAGACGAACGTATTGCAGAACAATTTGACTAACGGCTTCAATAACGTTATTCAATCCAACCAAGCCCAGACTCAGGCGTTGGCTGCTAAGATAGATCTTCAAACTCAAATCATCAATGACAAGTTCTGTCAACTTGAGATGCGTGAGATGCAGAATACTATCCAACAGCTTCGTGAGGAGAAACAGGCTTTGGCTACTTCCGCCATCACCCAACAACAGACACAGAACATCGTTAGCCAGTTAGCTCCAAAGGCTCCGGTTCCAGCCTACGTTGTACAGAACCCGGGTTGCTGCTATACTCCTACCGTAAGGGTGGCTAACGAATGTGGATGCGCTTGCGGCACTACTAACGCCGTATTATAAGAAAGGGGGACAATATGGCTGATTTCAGAGGATATATGATCGGTTCATTCGCCTCCTCTCGTCTTGACAGGGGAGGCATCCCGGTAGTAGCCACTACTGGAAAGGTATCTGACGCTTCTGCGGCCGAACCTACGGTTGATTTTGGCATCAATCCGTGTCAGTGGAACTCACTACCTCCGGAAGGAATATTGTTATGGAAAGTCCGTCATCCGGTGACGGAGACAGAGGCTAGTTATCCCGCCACGATCGTTCTTCCGTCTGGCTTATCCACTACCACTCCTGTTACGGTATCCAACGCCGGGGTTATCGTCAACAAGACACCTATAGTGGATAAGGTTGGGGCACATATGACAGGGCAGGATATTACGACTCCCGTGGCTTCTAGTGATCCTATAGTAGGGGCCTACACCGAGCATCTTGTGTATTATAACAAATGCACCGGCGTGTTCAGGATGTTGGGTCATACGGCTACGGCGGCTACCGCCCCTAGCGCATGAATTTACTAAGAAAGAACAGGGAGGGTAACCTCCCTCCCATTTAAAAAGATCGTTATTATGTTTAAGGATTTAAAGAAAGGATATCAGGTTTATACGTTGGATACCTCAGGGGTTCCTAAATTCTTTATGGGTACGGTGGTTAACGTCTCGGAGCCTAGGTTCGCCCAGTCCCAGTTAGGTCAGTATCAGCAGTTGCAAGATCGGGTCATGGATCTTACTATAGAGGTGGACGGGAAGTCCATGACATATGTAGTTCCAGAGAACCAGAACGTGGCTATGGCCAACGGCATTACGCTAGCCTGCTCCGTGGATCCGATAATGAACCATCTGAACGCCATGAAACGAACCAGTACGGATATCGTGAATAGCGTGGATAAGAATAAGGAGATTATAGAGGCGTGTGACAGTATCTTGGAGGATATCAATCCTACTTTCAAGCAGTCCAAGGATCAGGATCGGAAGATAAAGGGTCTTGAGGATCAGGTAGCGAAGATGGGAGAGTCTTTCGAGGAGCTTAAAAATTTGTTAATTAAAAAATTAGGTTAATATGAGAGTTATAGATTTAGGCAATGGCCAAGAGGAATATGATGATGAGATCTATGATCGAAGAGGCGGTAGAGGACGCTCCCGTCGTTCTGACGGCACGTACATGGGTTATGATGGCGGGGTATATGACCATTATGGCAAGGATCGTGACGGTAGGATGGATGAGCTAGAACGCCGTGAGCGTGATCTCGAAAGACGTGAGAGGGAGCTGGAACGTGACGAGCGTGAGCTTGAGAAACGTGAGAGACTCCATGAACGTGAGGACGAGATGTATCGCAGGGGATGGTTCGGTGAGCGCGGCATCCGTGACGAGTACGAAGGTACTGAACCGTATATGCGCAGGGGACGCAGGAGTCGTTACTACTGAGGAGCAGACGCCGATGACCCGGATTATAAGCGGTATATAGACACCCATGGATATC
>UMHS01026804.1_pt1 | contig 21562 bp, 24 predicted proteins | sample 1965611 | NCBI WGS metagenome assembly UMHS01 (sample SAMEA4836106, study PRJEB28245) | human gut metagenome | biome: gut microbiome; material: fecal sample | place: Denmark | collected 2008
TCTTAACGCAATTTCAGCCATCTTTTTCCTCCTTCATAGCCACGAATGTGGCTTCGTTCTTGCTCTTATGTCCGTGAAATATCATAACATTTCAGCTTCTGAAAGTGCTATCATATTTCTGCTAAAGAAATGTTAAATGGACGTATATTATTATATACAAATGTAAAAAAATGAGACAGTCCGCAAACTGTCCCACTAAAATTTCGTTATAAAATTATAGGTATAAATATTATGCTCTCTTCCGTTCTTCCAGTGTTCTGGATATTTCTTCTGTCTTTTCATCTGTTAATATGTAATGTTTTCGGAACACAAGTAATCCGATCAGCAATACAAGAATCGGAATGATCGTCATACACATCCGAAGTCCCAGCCTGGAAGCCGGTGCGATTACCGTCAGTACTTCTGCCGTTTCATCCTTCTTGATCTGGAAGATCTGAATAACGATCGAAGCCGCAAGTGCAGCCACGCCAGATGCCAGCTTTACCACAAAGGTCTGCATCGAAAAGATTACCGATTCGTCACGCCGGTTATTTTTCAATTCCCCGTAATCTACCGTATTTGCAAGGAAAATCGTCACAATAACATTCAGCATACCAATTGCCGACATAATAAGGAATGCCGGAACCAGAAGCAGATAGACACCGGTACTTCCGGAGAATGCAATCACAAGAAGGATCAGATATCCTGCAAATGCCATAGAAAAGCTGACATAAAAAAGATTTATCGTATTCATAAATTTCCGGAACAGCGGAAACAAAATCATCATCGCAAGGATCTGGAATGCACCGCCAAAGGTATTAAAAAGCGTATAATTGCTCTGCCATGCTTCCGGACTGAAATCATATTTGAAAAAGTAAATGACCAGATTCGATGTAATATATAATGCGGTATTGATCATAACAATTGCCACAACCATGGTCAGTGCCTGGTCATTGCGAAACAGTGCCCGGAACATTTCTTTTACCGTTGCTGTTTCCATATTTACCGAAGATTTTTCTTTAATAGAAAGACAGGTAATCGTGATAAAAATGAAAAACAAAACCGCAATGATCAGTGCAAAATAGCGATATCCAAGCCGTTCAATTTCCGATGCACTTTCCCCGCCTGCCAGTTTGCCAAGCGTGGATACGGAAAGTACGGTGATGATCGTGATAATTGCAGAACCAACGCCGGCACAGGAACGTGCCATTGCAGAAAGATTTTCGCGCTCTTTTCCGCTTTCGGTAAAAGCAGGAATCATGGACCAGTATGGAATGTCCATCATCGTATAAGTTACGCCCCAGAGTATGTAGGTTACAGCCGCATAAGCAACCAGTCCTCTGCCTGAAAGAGAGGGCGGTGCAGCAAACATCAGATACAAAACAATGGCATTTGTCAGTGTACCGATAAAGAGCCACGGTCGGAACTTGCCCCATCTGGTTTTCGTCTTTGCTACGATGATTCCCATGATCGGATCATTAAATGCATCAAAAATTCGGGCGATAAACAGGATCACCCCAATTGCCACAGCACTGACACCCATGATGTCCTGATAATAATAAAGGACATAGGACGCTGACAGCATATAGACCATATCTTTCCCTACAGCCCCGATTCCGTAGGCAAACTTTTCTTTTCCTTTTAGTTTCTGTACTTCTCCCATAATAAATTCCCCCTTGTCAGATTGTAATGCCATCGATCAGAATGGATACGACTTCATCTAATGCCTCATGATAAGAAATTCCATTCTGGACCAGCACGTCTCTCTGAAAAAACTGTTCTAATGTGGCTTCCATCATGGTTTTTAAAATTGGAATCTGGATATTTCGAATTTTTCCTTCTGTGATGCCCTGTTCCAGTAATGAAATCGTACTCTCCCACCCGGTTTCCAGACGGGATTTTACTTTTTCATAAACTTCGGGATATCTCTCCTTTAGCTGATAAAGCTGTCTGAGATCAAGCTCCCGATACCCTTCCGGTAACACACCAAGAATTGCTCTGATTTTATCAACCGTATCCAGACTCAAATCTTGAAGAACTTTTTGTTCACTTTCTTTGATCGAGGAAAAACAATAATCAACCATCTCCAGAACCAATGAATTTTTGTCAGGGAAAACAGTATAGATTGTTTTTTTGCTGATTCCCAGAAGAGATGCAAGATCATCCATTGTAAATTTTAACCCTTTTTTCTGAAATGCCTTGATGGTTGCTTCGAGAATATTGCCTTTTAAATTTTTATCTGACACATCATCATCTCCTTGTGGAAACTATTTCTCTTGTAATAGTTTCCTTGATTGTAGCATCTTTGCGCACAAAAAAACAAGCAACTAAATTCACAAAAATAGTTTCTTGTTTTTGGTAACTTTTTAATATGGAGCGAATTCTTTTTCTGGCGGATATATTTTGATTTAAAACTCTCTTGGTTGCAATTTTTTTATTTTAAAAACAGCTGCGGAATTGCTTCCACAGCTGTTGCGTGCTTGAAACCGTACCTCTGCACTGTGAACTGACACAGGTTTTTTACAGGGGGATTTAAAAATTTAAATTGTATACTTTTCCAAAAATGTTTCTATGAACAAGAACACATAACCTGATAACAAATAACCAATAAACGATGACATTGAACCATAACCAACCGTCTATAAGCTTTGTTGAAGATATACCCTGTACGGAAATTCTTACTTAGATATCCACATCAAACAACACTGTCTGATTGTAGCGATCCAGTGCAATCTGCATTTCCATAATTGTATTGGAAATACGATCGTATTCCTGACGGATTACTTCCAGATCATAGTTGATATATTTATATTCCGGTACCGATCCGGATGAACTGAAGGAATTACTATACACACGCATTTTCGGAAGCCGCTTGCGCATATCGTCAAGAACAGCTTTTCTTTTGTTAAGCTGCGCCATTCGGATCAAAATGCTGTCAATGCTCATCTCCTGATTGCCAACCTGCACTTTTGCGGTAGCATTTGTCAGGTTCAATGTATGTTTGATAGTAACAATCTTCCTGTCGATCTCGTCAATTGTATTTGCAATGGTCATATAATCATATTCCGGAATGACCGGCTCCTCATTGACCGCAGCCACATAGGTACTGGATGCTGCCTCCTTGTTTACCCAGAATGCTTTATCTTCCTCAAGGCTTCTCAATATCTTGTTTGCATAAGCTGATGTAATTTTCTTCATGATTTTTGCCTCCCATACTGTTCTCTGCTTACAATATAAATGATGTAACCAGGTTGCTCCATTGCTATGCAATTCCCGCAATTCTCGAACACCATATAAATAATATCTGTTCCTCAACTTCTGATTTAATTATAATTATATGATAGCACTTTGTCATTCAACCAACAGTTTAAAACTCCACAGAAAGAACAAAGAATGTGCGAAGCACATTCTTGCGCCTGTGGCGGTCGCTTGCGACATCTTCATTATACGCCGCAGTGCGCATCCTGCCGGAGGCTTTTATTACATAGAAAATGACATTTCCTATGTAATAAGAAATATCCCCGTCAATGACGAGGATATCTTCAATCGAAGTATGTAATAATCTACTTAAAATAATGAAATTGTCTATACTGGGTAACGATTTGCCGGAAAGCCATTTATAAATGGCCTGCGGATTTTCAAATCCAAAAGCTCCCTGGATTTCCCGAATTGTATATCCTTTTTCCAAGAGTAGCTTTCTTATGCGTTCTCCAGTCTTTTTCGGCTGGATTGACAAATACATGGGTTCCATACTTTGTGCCTCCATGATTCAGAATCAAGTTCCCTGATAACTTATATATTATAACACAGAAAGCATCGGATCACCAGTATCAGTCTCTAAAACATCAGAAAATATATTTACAGATATTCCGGATCCACCTGTTTGCCATCGCTCCAGATTCTTTCCAGATCGTAGAACAGACCCTTTCTGTCCTTGCTTCGGAAATGGATTTTATTCAATCAGAAGTTTATAAAAACAGCTTTTTCCTGGAAACCAAAATGAGTAGAAATCCTTAAAACCGTTAGAAACAAAGATTGTCCAGCAATATCCCCATAAGATATGAAAAGCAAGGATAACATTTTTATGTATATTTGTTGTTTTTGTTGTTTTTTATATACCTCACGTAGTTTTTTACATGGGTAATCTTGATTTTTTTGTTATAATAATATCATGAATTTAGCTAGAAGAATATTCACCAATTTCAATGTAATTCGGTAAAACGCTAAATTTTTTGTAGGCAGAAGTGTGTGCATTGGTTAGGATGTGTATATGTACTAATACAACTTGCTGTGATATATGCAAATTGTATAAAAAATCGTGGCGTTTAATATTTATGGAATGGAGAGAGGATAAAAATGAGAATTTACAAAGCAAAAGATTACGTAGACATGAGTCGCAAGGCTGCCAATATTGTTTCTGCACAGGTTATTATGAAACCAAATTGTGTTCTGGGGCTTGCAACCGGATCTACTCCGATCGGTCTTTATAAGCAGTTGGTGGAATGGTATAACAAAGGTGATCTTGATTTCTCAGAAGTTATGACGGTAAACCTTGATGAATATAAAGGACTTAGCCGTGACAACGATCAGAGCTACTACTATTTCATGCATCAGAACCTATTTGATCATGTGAATATTCCAGCTGAGAATACACACCTTCCAAACGGAATGGAACCGGATTCTCAAAAAGAATGCCAGGAATATACCGATCTGATCCAGTCTTTAGGCGGCGTAGATCTTCAGCTTCTCGGAATCGGTCATAACGGTCATATCGGATTCAACGAACCGGGGGAAGCTTTTGACAAGCAGGTTCATTGTGTAAATCTGACTCAGTCTACCATCGAAGCAAACAAACGTTTCTTTGCTTCAGCTGACGATGTTCCGAAGCAGGCTTATACAATGGGAATCAAGACGATCATGCAGGCAAAGAAAATCCTGATCGTTGCAAGTGGCGAAGATAAAGCAGAAATCGTAAGAGATGCTTTCTTTGGTCCGATCACACCGAAGGTTCCTGCTTCTGTTTTACAGCTGCACAATGATGTTACTTTAGTAGCTGACGAAGCTGCACTTAGCAAACTTCCTTTATAATCATGTCTGCAAGGAACGGAGGCTTTGAAAATGATCATTAAAAATGCGTCAATTTATACAGAAGATCATACTTTTGTGAACGGGAATGCAGTTGTAGAAAATGGCAGATTTGTAAGTTTTTCGGATTTTTCGGAACAGGATGCCCAGATCGTGGATGCCCAGGGACTTTATATGATTCCGGGACTTGTGGACATTCATTTTCACGGATGTATGGGAGCAGACATGTGCGACGGTACAAAAGAAGCACTGGATATCATTACGAGATATGAAGCGTCCATCGGTGTGACTTCTGTCTGTCCGGCTACCATGACAATTGCTAAAGACGAGCTTTTAAATGTCATGAAAAATGCAGGTGATTACGCCTACAATGGCGGTGCACACCTGGTCGGTATCAATATGGAAGGACCATTTATCAGTGCTTCCAAAAAAGGTGCCCAGGCAGAAGAAAATATCCTGCATTGTGATTATGAATATTTCTGCCGGCTTCAAAAGGCGGCAAAGGGACTGATCAAACTGGTGGATCTTGCACCGGAAGAACCGGGAGCCATGGAATTTATCGAGAAAGCAAAGGATGAGGTGGTTATATCCCTTGCTCATACCGCATCGGATTATGATACTGCAAAAGAAGCCATTCAGCGTGGTGCTTCCCATGCAACCCATTTGTACAATGCAATGCCACCATTGAATCATAGAAATCCGGGCGTGATCGGTGCAGTCAGGGATTCTGAAACATGCCATGCAGAGCTGATCTGCGACGGTGTACATATTCACCCGTCTGTGATCCGCGCAACCTTTGCCATGTTTGGTGCGAAGCGTATGATCCTGATCAGTGACAGTATGCGAGCAACTGGTCTGAATGATGGAGATTACACTCTTGGCGGACAGCCGGTAAAGGTAAAAGGCAATCTTGCTACCCTGCATGATGGAACAATTGCTGGTTCTGCTACGAATCTTATGGACTGTGTGCGTTTTGTGGTTAAGAAAGTCGGCCTTCCGTTTGAAACAGCAGTCATGTGCGCATCTGAAAATCCGGCAAAAGAAATCGGAATTTTCCATGAGGTCGGAAGTATCTCCGCTGGTAAGAAAGCAGATTTTGTGCTTTTAGATAAAGATTTGAATATAGTAAGCGTCTATGTAGATGGAAAGGAGATCACATGTTAGGTTTATTTAAAGGAAAAAATAAGGGGAATCTACTCCACTCCCCGTGTAGCGGAAAAGTCGTACCGATCACAGAAGTTCCGGATTCGACTTTTGCGGATAAAATATTAGGAGACGGATTTGCAGTCATTCCTTCCGAGGGAAAGGTCTATGCACCGGCAGATGGGGAAGTGAGTATGGTATTTGATACTCTTCACGCCGTTACTATGACAAGCACCCAGGGAACAGAGATTCTGATCCATATCGGTCTTGATACCGTTACACTGAAAGGAGAACCTTTTACCCCCCATGTTGTTGCAGGTGACAAGGTAAAACAGGGAGATCTCCTGATGGAAGTTGATCTGGATAAGATCCAGGCAGCCGGATTAAATACCATTACTCCGGTACTCATCTGTAATACAGATACTTATGGAAAAATAGCCCTTCAGAAGAAAGGCGAAGTCACACTGGAGGATGCTGTGCTTAAATTATCCTAGGATCTGTGCTTTTTCAATCGAAGCTAACTGGAATGGTCCAGTTTAGTGTATACTTTTATTTTATTTCTAAGGAGGAGAAAAGATGAAATTCTTACAAAAACTTGGTAAAGCGTTAATGCTCCCGGTAGCTATTCTTCCGATCTGTGGTATCCTCATGGGTATTGGATACAGGTTATGTCCGGCTGCGATGCAGGGTGGAGACATCCAGGGTGCAGCAAATCTGATCGGTCTGTTTTTAGTAAAAGCAGGTGACGCTCTGATCGGCAACATGGCAATTCTTTTTGCAATCGGTGTCGGTGTCGGTATGTCTGAAAAAAATGATGGTACAGGTGGTATCGCTGCTCTTGCTTCATGGCTTATGATGACAACACTTCTTTCAACAGGATTTGTTACAACGATCATGCCTTCTATCGCAGACAGTGCAACAAAGACACTTGCCTTCGACAAAATCGCAAACCCGTTTATCGGTATTCTTGCAGGTATCATCGGATCAATGTGCTACAACAGATTCAAAAACACAAAGCTTCCGGACTGGTTGGCTTTCTTCAGTGGAAAACGCTGTGTAGCAATTATTGCAGGAGTTGTTTCTATTCTTGCATCTGTTGTTTTATTATTCGTATGGCCATTACTTTTCGGTGCACTTGTTGCTCTTGGAAAAGGTATTGTTGGTCTGGATGTTGTAGGAGCCGGTATCTATGCATTCCTCAACCGACTGCTGATCCCTACCGGATTACATCACGCACTGAACAATGTATTCTGGTTTGATACCATCGGTCTTGGTGACTTACAGCACTTCTGGGCCGGTGAAACATCTGCAGACGTATCATGGAGTCTTGGAATGTACATGTCAGGATTCTTCCCATGTATGATGTTTGGTATCCCTGGTGCAGCTCTTGCTATGGTAAAATGTGCAAAACCGGCGAAAAAGAAAGTTGCAATCGGACTTGTAGCTTCTGCAGCTATTTGTGCATTCATCTGTGGTGTAACTGAACCGTTCGAATTCGGATTCATGTTCCTTGCACCGGTACTTTATGTAATTTATGCAGCACTTTACGGTATCTTCACAATGATCACGGTTGCTCTTGGATTCCGTGCAGGATTCTCATTCTCAGCAGGTGCGATGGACTTATTCTTCTCTGCTTCTCTTCCGGCAGCAGCTAAGATATGGCTCATCATTCCTCTTGGAATCGCAGCTTTTTTGGTATTTTACTTTGTATTCCTCTTTGCGATCAAGAAATTTGATCTGAAGACACCGGGTAGAGAAGATGATGACGATCTGGAAGCAGAAAAAAATGTAGAACTGGCAAGTGATGACTTCACAGCTATCGCAGCAAAGATTCTTGAAGGTTGCGGCGGAAAGGAAAACATTGCAAGCATCGACAACTGTGTAACAAGACTGAGACTGGAAGTAAAAGATATGACTGCAGTTAACGACAAAGTGATCAAATCTGCAGGTGTTGCAGGTGTTATTAGACCTGGAAAAACTTCTGTACAGGTTATTGTTGGAACTAAAGTACAGTTTGTTGCGGATGCATTCTCAAGACTTTGTGAATAAGCTTATATATCTTGAATAATTGTACCAGAAAAGCAGGGCGCATGCCCTGCTTTTTACATTTAAAAAAGAATGTGCCGAAGCACATTCTCATTTTGAATTCTTTTATAATTCTTCCGGATCAACCTGTTTTCCGTCTCTCCAGATTCTTTCCAGATCATAGAAAACACGGTTCTCTCTGTCGAATACATGTACGATAATATCGCCAAAGTCCAGCAGTACCCAGCTGCCAAGGCCATAGCCTTCACGCTGTTTGACTTCGTATCCTGCTTTTCCGAGTGTCTCTTCTACATTGTCAACCAGTGCTCTTACCTGGCTTTCGTTGGTTCCGTTTGCAATGATAAAATAATCTGCAAGCACAGAGATTCCTGCAATGTCAATTACACGGATATCTTCGCCTTTTTTGTCAGCGAGTGCTTCGCAGGCAAGTTTTGCCATCTCTCTTGACTGCTCGATTGTCTGCATCAGTTTTTGTCCTCCTTTTCGGAATCACTGTTTTTCAGGTTCTTATAATATAAAAATGTCTCTTCTGTCGCAGGATCTAACGTTGCACCTTTTTCGGCAAGATATGCAAGTGTATCTTCCAGAATACGGTAAAGACATGCATCGATATCTACAAATGCAAGCGCACGTACTTCCGGAAGATTTGGTGCAACATCTCTTCCAGGCTCAATATAATCTGCGATATAAATGATCTTATCAAGCAGAGACATATTCGGACGACCGGTTGTATGAGACTCGATCGATCGTAGAATCTCTTCATTTTCTATTCCATATTTTTCCCGGGCAAAAAATGCGCCCAGCTTTGCGTGCAGAAGTCCCGGATTTTTGTACTCTGCATCGGAAATTTCGATATGATTTTTCTCGCAGAGCTTAATCTTTTCATCTGACGGCACACATTTTGCACAGTCATGTAAAAGTCCTGCCGTCAAAGCCTGCTCCAGATTGGCACCATAACGCATGGCAAGGCAGCCTGCCGTATGCATCACACCGATCGTATGATCATAACGGTTTTTATCCAGGTACCGTTTTACTTTTTTCTGCATCTTAAGTATTGTTTCCGTCATGTTCACTCACCTGATATAATCTATTCAAATCTATATAATCTGCAACCTTTTTCGGAATCGGAAGATCTTCTGTCTCTCCTCCTCGGATCATCTGCCGGATCTCACTGGAAGAAACCGGCATCACAGGGGTACGGAGAAGCCGGATATCACATGCATACTTTTCTTTCAAATATGTGATCTGACGGCGCATTTCTTTCGGCGCTCCTGCATCATCCCGATATGCTACCAGGATGACCGCTGTTTTCAGAAGTCTTTCCGGACATTTCCAGGTTTCCAGATTGAAAAGAGAATCCGCACCGATGATAAAATAAAATTCATCCTGCGGATAAGTCTCTTTAAAATACTCCATTGTCTGATAGGAGTACGAAGTTTCCTTTCGATCCATTTCATAGGTACAAAGCCGGAAATACGGGATCTCTTCAATTGCAAGGCGTGTCATTTCGGCACGGTCCTGTAAATCTTTTCGTATTTCCGGATTTGATTTATGGGGCGGATTGCCGTTTGGCATATACCACACTTCATCCAGATGGAACTGCTGGTATGCATATTCACCAAGCATCAGATGCCCGTTGTGGATGGGATCAAATGTTCCGCCCATAATACCGATTCTCATAATCTATACTCCACTCATTAAGGAAGAACGATTTTCTTCTTGTCGTCTTTTCCCTCTTTATAAAGAACGATTTTTCTTCCGATAACCTGTACCACCTGGGAACGTGTACGCTCTGCAAGGATCTCTGCCATTCCACGCAGATCATCTCCACAGTTCTGAAGAACGTGAAGCTTGATCAGTTCTCTTGCTTCAAGCGCTTCTGCAACAGCTGCGGTAAGTTCCGGTGTTACGCTGGATTTACCGATCTGAAGGATCGGATCCATTGTCATCGCAAGGCTCTTTAAATAAGCTCTCTGTTTGGAAGTCATAAAACTTCTCCTTTCTGAAATTATGTTCTTTTCTAACGGTAATATTCAAACTGAAGACCGTACATACGGATAGTATCGCCTTCCTGAACACCTGCATTTTCAAGCTGCTCAAGGATACCGGTTTCTTTCAGGAATTTCTGGAAGAAAGCAAATCCCTTCTCGGAATCCAGATTGGTGTAACCAAGCATCTTTTCGATCTTCGGTCCCTCTACTACAAATACATCGTCTTCTTTTTCCACGGTATATGGAAGATCCATGTGGATGATCTCTTCTTCCGGGAAATATTCCTGTTCAAATACGATCGGCTTGTCATCCAACTTCTGAAGTTCATTATTTACATAGTAAAGAAGATCAGAAAGTCCTTCTCCGGTCACACCGGAAATCGGGAATACCTTGATTCCTTTTGGCTCGAACTCATCTCTCAGTCTCTGGATCGGATCTTCATCTTCGGAATAGATCAGGTCAACCTTATTCGCTGCAATGACCTGTGGACGCATGGAAATTTCTTTGTTATAGGCTTCCAGTTCAGCGTTGATCTTGTAAATGTCTTCAACCGGATCACGTCCTTCGATACCTGCCGCATCCACAACATGGATCATCATCTTGGTACGTTCAACATGACGCAAAAATTCATGTCCAAGTCCGACACCTTCTGATGCTCCTTCAATCAGTCCCGGAATATCTGCAATAACAAATCCCTTTGCACCTTCCAGATCTACAACTCCAAGGTTCGGGCTGAGTGTTGTGAAATGATAATTTGCAATCTTTGGCTGCGCATTGGTTACACGGGAAAGGAATGTGGATTTACCAACATTCGGGAAACCTACAAGCCCAACGTCTGCAATCACCTTAAGTTCCAGATTCACCCAGAGTTCCTGTGCAGGCTTTCCCGGCTGTGCATACTTCGGAACCTGCATGGTAGAGGTTGCAAAATGCATATTTCCAAGACCGCCCTTACCGCCTTTTAAGATAATCTGGCGCTGGTTCTCGCCCGACATATCGGCAATGACTTTATTGGTCTCTGCTTCACGGATAACTGTCCCTTCAGGAACTTTCAGGATCAGATCCTTTGCATCCTTACCATGACAGCGCTTTTTGCCGCCTTCCTCTCCGTCCTGTGCTTTATATTTTGTTTTGTGACGGAAATCTACCAGTGTGTTAAGACCTTTGTCCACTTCAAAGATTACATCACCGCCGCGACCGCCGTCGCCTCCGTCCGGACCGCCATTCGGAACATATAATTCCCTGCGAAAGCTGACGTGACCGTCGCCGCCCTTTCCGGATCGGATATATATTTTTGCTCTGTCTGCAAACATAATATGTCCTCCTTATTTATGACTAAAAACAAGGCTTCAAACCAAAAAAGTTTGAAGCCTCTGTTAAATCTGCTTATTCAGCTACTGGATAGATAGAAACCTGTTTCTTATCTCTTCCTTTTCTTTCAAAACGAACAACACCGTCAACCAGTGCAAATAATGTATCGTCACCACCGCGACCTACATTGATTCCTGGATGAATCTTTGTTCCGCGCTGTCTGTAAAGGATGTTACCAGCTTTTACAAACTGTCCGTCTGCTCTTTTTGCTCCAAGTCTCTTAGATTCAGAGTCACGACCGTTCTTTGTAGAACCAACTCCTTTTTTATGAGCGAAAAACTGAAGGTTTAATTTCATCATGGTTGTTACACCTCCTCGTATGTCAAATCCATATATTCTCTGTAGTTCTCATCTTCTGCAATCTCTTCCAGACCAAGAACCATCGCGTCAAGCAAAAGCTTTGCCTCGCGAGTCGGATTACCTTTAAGTCGATAGTCAATGAGTCCTTTGGATTCATCGGATACAAGGCTTGTACGGTCATCCGCAAATTTCTCAATGGCATTCAAAGTATTGATCGTAAGTACGGAAACAGCTGCGCAGACAATATCCTGTCCTTCTTCACTGAATCCTGCATGACCATGTGCTTTGAAACCTACACATTGATGTTTTTCATTTTTATAAATGGTTACTCGTATCATATAACCACCAGCTTCTTACGCGTTGATCTTTTCGATCTTAACTGCTGTATACTGCTGTCTGTGTCCGTTTTTCTTGTGGTAACCTGTTTTTCTCTTATACTTGTAAACGATAACTTTTTTAGCTTTTCCGTCACCAATTACAGATGCTTCAACTGTTGCACCTTCTACTACTGGTGTTCCAACTTTAAGCTCGTCACCACTTACTGCGAGAACCTGGTCAAAAGTATAAGACTGTCCGGCTTCCACACCAAGCTTTTCTACTTTAATGATATCGCCTTCGGCTACTTTGTACTGTTTACCACCTGTTGCTATAATTGCGTACATATGGCACCTCCTATTATCATTACTCGCCAACTACGGTGTCTGATCAAATCAGGACTTATAACCTCGTTGTGCGGCATACCTCTGTATTATACAGTGGCATACCGCACAAAGTCAACCCCTAATTTGCGATTTTTTTAATTTTTTCGTAACAATATCCGATAATGTCTTTTCTTGTGATGATTCCTATGAAATTCTGCTGGTCATCAATGACCGGAACAAAGTTCTGATCCATCGCTTTTTCCATCAGATCCTCCATATTGGAATCGGCACTTACCGGCCGGTAATCTGCTCTTCTTGCAATCTTCGTGATTGCAATGTCTTCTGCTTCTTTCAGATTCAGGATGTTCAGCTTCTTAAGTCCCCAGAGCAGGTCTCCTTCGGTGATTGTACCGACGTATTTACCTTCCCGGTTGATCATCGGAATGGATGAGTATTTGTGGTACTCCATGATTTCCATTGCCTGTCTGAGCGTGTGGTAGTCATATACAAATGCCACTTCTGCTTTTGGCTTCAGGAAAAATAATATATTCATTTTCGTATCCTCTCTTGTATGAATATTCTGTACAGGGGAGTTTTCCCCAACACCTGTACTATACCATATTTAAGGATCGAATTGAAGATTTACAGCTGAGTGTTAACAAAAATATCATAAATTGCTTTGATTGCTGCTTCAAAGTCGTGCTCTCTCACACCGATGATAATATTTAACTCGCTGGATCCCTGATCGATCATTTTTACATTGACATGTGCATGTGCCAGTGCAGAGAAAATTCTTCCGGCTGTACCGCGTGTCTGACGCATTCCACGTCCAACAACAGCGATCAGTGCAAGATCGGATTCCAGTTCGATGTCATCCGGATTCACGGCACGGTGGATGCCCGCAAGCACTTTCTGCTCATGTTCTTCAAATTCATCCTGATGAACGAAGATAGTCATAGTATCAATTCCTGACGGCATATGTTCAAAAGAAATTCCTTCATCTTCAAATACACCAAGAACCTTGCGGCCAAATCCGACTTCTGAGTTCATCATTGCTTTTTCAATTGTAATAGAAGCAAATCCACGCTTTCCTGCAATACCGGTAATTGTATACTTCGGCTTTCTGCAGGTTCCTTCTACGATCAGAGTACCCTTTTCTTCCGGTGCGTTTGTATTACGGATGTTGATCGGGATTCCTTCTTTACGAACCGGGAAGATTGCATCTTCATGTAATACGCTGGCACCCATATAAGAAAGTTCACGCAACTCTTTGTAAGTAATTGCTTCGATTCCTTTTGGATTCTTAATGATACGGGGATCTGCAATGAGGAATCCGGATACGTCTGTCCAGTTCTCATACATATCAGCATGTGTGGCTCTTGCAACGATCGATCCTGTTACATCAGATCCGCCACGGGAAAATGTCTGGATCGTTCCGTCCGGACGTGCTCCGTAGAATCCAGGAATCACGGCACGCTCTACTTTTGAAAGTCTGTCTGCAAGTACCTGGTTAGTTTCTTCTGAAAGGAAGTTCCCATTTTCATCGAACTTGATTACTTCTGCCGCATCGATAAACTCATATCCAAGATAAGCTGCGATTACACGTCCGTTTAAATATTCTCCACGGGAAGCAGCATAATCTCTTCCGATCTTCTTTGCAAAATTATCACGGATGGTGGCAAATTCTTCGTCAAGAGAAAGAGTGATCCCAAGCCCTTCAATGATTTCCTGATATCTCTTCTGAATGTCAGCGAGTAATTCTGTAAATTTCTTCTCTTTTACAGCTGCGCCGTAACAACGATACAGCATATCTGTTACCTTGGTGTCGTCGGAAAAACGCTTTCCCGGAGCAGACGGTACAACGTAACGTCTTGATTCCTCTGAAAGAACGATCTTTCCTGCCTTTTTAATCTGTACTGCATCGGCAAGAGAGCTTCCGCCGAATTTCACTACCTTAATCATCTGTTGGTATTCCTCCATCTCTCAATTCATGTATTCTGATCTGCACATGGCAAACCTGCATTTTCTGTAGAAACACCGGGCAGATGTTTCTACACTTATGTAGTTATTACTTTATTACGCTGACGTGAAAAATGCAAGATTTTCTTTTGGAATCTGTTGAAAATCTTGCATTTTGTCTAATAGAATTTCTTTTTTTGAAAACTTTCTATGCATGAATTACATCTGCAAACGTAGCATCCGCTGCTTTTCTCAAATCCTCCGGTGCAAGTGTCAGTTGTGCACCGATTCTTCCGGCACTTACATAGACTTTCTCAAACTGCTGTGCACTTGCATCAATGACCGTCGGAAAATGCTTTTTCATTCCGATCGAAGTGCATCCACCACGCACATAGCCGGTAAGCGGTGTTAACTCCTTTAAATGAAGCATTTCAATAGATTTTTCACCAACCGCTTTTGCAGCCTTCTTAAAATCAATTTCTGCTTCGATCGGAAGAACGAAAACATAATGTTCGCCACTTTTCCCAGTTGTGACAATCGTCTTGTAAACCTGTTCGTGAGGCAGATTCAGCTTATCGGCAGTTTCAATTCCATCCGTGAATTCATCGCATTCATAGGTCTGATATTCGTAAGAAATTTTCTTTCTGTCTAAAATTCGCATTGCATTTGTTTTGACTTCTTTTTTACCCATGTAAACTTTCCTCCAGTGTTTTTCGGATTTTCTTTCGTGTAATTTCCACCAGCTGCAGTTTCGTCATTCCAATCACATTTCCCGGATTTGGGTCCTTCTTTAATTCCAGCTGCAGATACGCAAGAAGTTCTTTCTTCTCTTCTGCTGATTTCATGTTGATAAAATCAATAATAATGATACCGGAAATATTGCGGAGTCGGATCTGGCGGACTGCTTCCCTTGCTGCCTCCCGGTTGATCTCCGGAAAATGAGAATTCTTTTTCAGACATTTTCCGGAATTGACATCGATTACAGTCAGCGCCTCGGTTGGCTGGATCACCAGATAAGCCCCGGATTTCATCCATACCCGTTCTTGTCTGGCTTCTCGGATCGCCCCTTCCAGGTTATAGCATTTTACAAGTGGATAAGACGGATCCGTATACGCACGGAGAAGCGGAAGTTCATCTGGCATTTCCGTTTCCAGATAAGTCTGAACTTCTTTATACAAAACTCCATCTTCTACCGTTTCCTCTACAATAATTTCCGTCAAATCTTTTTTGTAAATATCCCGGAGTGCCTGTACGCACGGATCCGGTGCACTCTGCAGACAGCTGAAGCAGGTCCGCATTTTGCCATATTCTACGATTCTGTGATAGTTCTCTGCCAGTTTGTCAATTTCGGCACGGATCTGTGTTTCTTCTGCTTCCACACAATTTGTCCGGAAAATCAATCCGAAATCACAGTCTATATAGTCCTGTCCCAGCTTTTGCAGTTCTTCTTTCCTGACACCGTGGATTTTACCGGATACACCAATGGTACGATTGCCGGAAGTCAGTACTACATACTGCCCGGTGAAATTTAAGTTCCCGGTCACGACAGGCTGCTTGGTTTTCACTGCTTCTTTCTCCACCTGAACCAGAAGCTCATCACCGATCACAAGTGGCTTCTTTCCGATCTTATTGGTGAAAACTGGGGTATATTTTCCATCCAGCGCAAAATAGCATTGCTCACTATTGGCAATTTCAACAAATGCGCCACCGATATTCGGAAGGATTTTCCGTACTCTTCCGACATAAATTTCACCCAGGCGGCAGCTCTTTTTTTCTCCGCTACTGCCAAAGTGAAATTCCGTTACTTTCTCATCCTCTAAAAGTGCAAGCACCCGGCGGTTCATGCATTCCGTAAGGAGTACTTTTCGTTCCATCTATACAATCTCCGTTCCAAGCGCATCCAGTGGAACCAGAATCATCTTGCCCTCCGTGTTTTCGGATTCCGCAAAAGTTTCCAGTCTGTGGTGGGTAAAGGTCACTTCCTCCGCATCCATACCAAGATAGCGGACAAACGCTTCTGTGACCAGCTCCGGCTTTAAGTTCTGGACACTTCCTGCTGCCACACGCATATAAATCTTTCCGTCCCGGCATTCCAGCTTGTAGATCATCGGACGAATGTCCACTTCTTTTTCACTCTTTTTCGTCTTTTTGACCACACAGATTTCATTCTGCGCATAAAAAGCTTCCAGCTTTTCAGCAAGATCTTCCGGCAGGCTGCCATTTTTTACCGAAGATAAATAGTCGGCACCTGCTACGATTGACATTCCTTTGCTTTTCTTATCATCCGGGATCTGCACAAAGCTGACGATCTCCATGCCGTCTACCATCTGTTCATTCAGCCGTCTGACCGCTTCTTTGCTGGCGATTGACTCGGTCAATTCGATATCAAAATATTCCCCGTCACTGGTAAGCCCTACGCCAAGTGGATTAGCGAAAGACATGATCATATGCGGGCTGTAACCACTGGTAAATGCGATCGGAATCTCGGCACGGCGAATCGCTTTCTGGAAATACCGCATGATATCCAGGTGTCCGATGAACTTCATTACTCCATTTTTCCGAAATTTAATTCTTGCCTTCAAAGCAGACACCTCCTCCGTAACTTGCTGCCCCACAGCCGGAACATTTTGCACGGCAGTTCGGGGTTACATTCCCTTCCATTGCATTCTTCCATTCTCTTATAAGGAAAGATTTTGTCACGCCACAATTAATGAAATCCCATGGGAAGATTTCATCTAATTCACGCTTTCTGAGATTATAGAAATCCATGTCTACACCTGTATTTTCAAAGGCCTGCAGCCATTTATCATAATCAAAATACTCATCCCACGCATCGTAAATACAGCCAAGACGGTAAGCCTCTTCCAGAACCTTTCCGACCTTCCGGTCACCGCGGGCAAAGACACCTTCCAGAACGGTTACTTCGGCGGTATGCCAGTTGTAGCGCAGACTCTTGCGGTTCAGCTGGTTGCGGAATGCTTCCTGTACAATTCCTGCACGGCGGATATATTCTTCCATCGGCTGCATGGTCGCCCACTGAAGCGGTGAAAATGGTTTCGGTACAAAGAAGGAACTACTTGCCGTGATCTGACATTTTCCATTTCTCTGATCCTTCGGAATTTCATAATACCGGCGTGCTACTTTATCTGCAAGAACAGCAATTCCTTCCATATCTTCCTGGGTTTCGGTCGGAAGTCCAAGCATGAAATAGAGTTTGACCTTCGTCCATCCACCTTCAAAAGCCTGTCCGGCTCCATTTAAAATGTCATCTTCCGTCAGACCTTTATTGATTACATTACGCATCCTCTGTGTTCCGGCTTCCGGGGCGAAGGTCAGACTGCTCTTACGCACATCCTGCACCTTGCTCATAACGTCCAGAGAGAACGCGTCAATACGAAGAGACGGCAGGGAAATGTTGACTCCCTGTGTGTGGAACTCATCGATCAGGAAGGTGACGATCTCTTCCAGTTCGTTGTAATCACTGGAACTTAAAGAACTTAAGGTGATCTCTTCATGTCCCGTATTCTTCAGCATTGCACGTGCCGTCTCTTTGAGCATGTTGATATCACGCGGACGTGTCGGACGGTAAACCATTCCAGCCTGACAGAAACGACATCCCCGGATACAGCCACGCTGGATTTCCAGAACGGCTCTGTCCTGTGTAACCTTGATAAACGGGACAACCGGCTTTAACGGATAGGTTGTCTGGCTCATATCTGCCGCAACTACTCGTTTGATTTTTTCCTTTGCATGCGGATTGTTTGGCAGGAAAGATTCGATTGTGCCGTCTTCTTTGTAAGTGACATCATAAAAAGAAGGAACGTAAATTCCCTCAATCTCTGCTGCCATTTCCAGAAATTCTTTTCGGCTTTTTCCGGCTCTCTTCCACTTTTTGTATGCTTCCAGAAGTTCATCATAAACCACTTCACCCTCTCCGATATAGAACATATCGAAAAATTCAGCCAGTGGCTCTGTATTGTAAACACATGGTCCACCACCAATGACAAATGGATCTTCTAAAGTTCTGTCTTCACTGTGAAGTGGAATACCGGATAAATCCAGCACCTGCAGTACATTGGTGTAACACATCTCAAACTGTAATGTGATGCCAAGAAAGTCAAAATTTTTTACCGGATCCTGAGATTCCAGGGCAAAGAGCGGGATATGTTTTTCACGCATGATCTTGTCCAGATCGATCCATGGAGAGTAGACTCTCTCGCACCAGGTATCCTCCCGGCGGTTGAACATATCGTACAGAATCTGGATTCCCAGATGGGACATACCAACCTCATATACCTCCGGAAAGCACATGGCAAAGCGGATTTCCACGGCATTTTTATCTTTTACGACAGAGTTAACTTCGTGTCCAATATAACGCGCCGGCTTCTCTATATTCAGTAAAATATCATCATCTAATGCTAGTTTTCTCATTTTTCCTCCGTCTTATCTGTTGTTTTTGCGTGCTTTCGCACAATTACAGGTATTAAAAGCCTGTAAGTGAAAGGATAAAATAGATATTTTATAAAAATCACTTGTTTAATAATAGCTTGTTTAAGTAAGAAAATCAACTATTTTGGACAGATCAACTACTTCTGATGCAATTTTATTATCGCTTTCCTGAATCTTTGAAAATATTGTCTTTGAATAAGAATTCATAATGCTGCTTAAATCGATGACATCATTCTGATCATCAATATAGACATCCTCAGTTATCGTTGTATTTGCATGCCCCAGCATTTTTGAGATCACTTTCAAATTATTAAACTTGAATAGAGTAAAATGCTCGCATCTATCATTTCTAGCAAGAGAAAATGAAGTGAAATGCTTGCATTCTCTAATGATTATTATGGATTGTTTTTTAGGGCAACACAATCCGTCGAATTATTTTGCGTTTACGAAAAGCATTACCATTTTAATATTTAAAAGTAAAAAGAGAACAGCTGATAATATATTCGAACTGTTCTCCTACTTCAAAGTCCATGCAACAATGACATTACTGTTTCCCGCTTATTTGTACCCAGTTTCTGCAAAAGTCATTTTCGCTTGTATCTTTATTATATTTTCACCATATGCTTTATGGGATACGGTGATGTAACAAGGAAACATTCCCTTTCTTCCATTTTTCCCATTGTCCGTTGCGGAAATTGGGTTTTACAAAAAGGTGTGGTAAATCCATTTCAAATTCTTACTAACCCAAACGATATACTTTATCAAATAGCGGAAGATTTTCTTCTTTCATATGATGCGTGATTAGGATCAATGTCAGATTTTTGCATGCCAAAAGTGCCTGCTCGATTACCATTGCATTTTCTGCATCAAGCGCAGAGGTGCCTTCATCAACAAACAAAATCTGTCTGTCATGAGCAAGTGCCCGGGCTACGGCGATCCGCTGCTTTTGTCCTCCGGAAAGATTCTTTCCATTTTCCCCTGCTTTTGTTTCAAGCTCATCCGGAAACTTTTTGATTTCTTCTTTTAAAGCACTCATTGCCAGAATCTCTTCTAATTTTTCTGCGCTGACTCCATCACCCAGAGTAATATTATTACGGATGGACGTGTCAAAAAGGAAAATACTCTGCTCTATATAAGCCATCTGCTCGTAAAAAGAATCTACATCATATGAGGAGAGTTCTTTTCCGTCATATAAAATCTTTCCTTCGTATCCTTTCAGCTGACCAAGCAGCAATTTCAAAAAGGTTGTTTTACCACAGCCGCTCCTTCCAACAATCGCATATTTTCCACCTTTTTGGAATGTGAGGTTTTGTCCTTTCAGTACTTCCTTTTCGCCATAAGAAAAGGACAGATTCTCAACTTTGATTTCCTTTTGTAAGGAAGGAAGTGCTGCTTCTGCCTTCGGTTCTTCGTCAACTGATTGCATTTCGGCTTTGACAAAATACGGGCGTGCTCCAGCCATTTTCAAACGGTAAGAAATAAGTTGTCCAAAAGAATTTCCTACCTGGTTTGTCAGATTGATACTTCCGAAAATAATCTCCGGTGCAATAATACGTAATACACAAAGAACAAATGTCAGCATGTTGATCGCATTGATTCCGAAAATGCTGATTACCATTGCCTTATAGCCTTCTTTTCCTTGTTTTTCAGCGAAGTTGCATCTTTCCTTTTCCAGTTCATCACCGGAAGCATTAATTTTGCTTTCAAACCGCTCGGCAAGGCCAAAAGCCTGTGTCACAGATAATCCGGCAATCTGTTCTTTGATTCTGTCGGTATATTTTTCTGTTGCCGCTGATATTTTTTTTGAATACTCTTCTACCTTATCGCTAAATATCCGGCTTGTATAAAGTGAAATCACGGAAACGACAATTGTCAGCAGCAATATTTCCCATCGGATAAACAAAAGAGAGACTGCTCCGAGAATCAGCTGTAACGTCTCTTCCATACAGCTGTAAAAAATCTGGAATCCCTGGTTTTCCGCTTCGCGAACATCATTTGTGTACCACGATAAATACTCTCCGGTATCCGTAGCGGAAAGCTTTTCGAAGGAAGCACTCATGATCCGATTACTGATATCGTTCCGAAAATCCTGATTCATTTTCGCGATGAGATAGGTTTGATATTTATTTTGAATATAGAACAAAATACTGTTGCCAAAAATCAAAACGGTATTGCACACCACCGTGATCAGGACCATCCGGAAATTTCCTTCCATGACCTGTTTACCTATATACATCTGCAAGAAAGCGTATCCGGTCGACACTCCACTTGTAAGAACTAAAAGCAGAAAAAGAAGGAAGTTTTGCCATTTATATTTGATCAGATATTTTTTCATGCGCTCACCTTCTCTCCAAGATAATATACCTTTGTATATTTTTTCATCTCATTCTTTTCCAGATGATGACTTACCAAAATCAGCGTAATATCCGGTTCTTCCAGCAGAGATTTCTCGATTATTTTAGCATTCTCCTTATCCAGAGCAGAAGTGCCCTCATCCATGATCAGAATCTTACGGTTATGGATAAGTGCCCGGGCTACGGCAATCCGCTGCCGTTGTCCACCTGAAAGTTTTCTTCCGTTTTCTCCGACATCTGTATT
>UMHS01051130.1_pt1 | contig 21547 bp, 26 predicted proteins | sample 1965611 | NCBI WGS metagenome assembly UMHS01 (sample SAMEA4836106, study PRJEB28245) | human gut metagenome | biome: gut microbiome; material: fecal sample | place: Denmark | collected 2008
GCCGCGCAAGTTTCGTCAATGGTCCAATCGGCCTTGCTCTGAAGCCTCGACGCCATCGATTGCGGCGAGAGCCCCATTGCTCTAGCAAGGTCCTTCTTCATTAAACCGCTGTTGGACAAGATCATGTTCGTGTTCATCGCAACAACGTCCTGCCTGCGCAATGTAGCGCTCGGCTGAATATCTAGCATTGTCATGAAATTCATTTTACTACGGTTTTAGCGTAGCACTCGGCGTGTCGGCTACGTCATATGGTTAATCTTTGGTCTAGAACTTCATCAAATCTTTAGTCTGAAAGTTTTTAGATGATTAGTCAGATAAGAAAACTCATGAGAGACAATCACGTCACGCAGCGTGATCTGGCGCATGAGCTAGGCGTCTCCGAGCAGGCCATCAGCGACAAATTCCATGGCCGCTCAAATTTCACGTTGCGTGATGTGTCGCGTATAGCCGACTTCTTCAACGTCTCCACCGATTTCGTGCTTGGCCGCGCGCCTTTGGAGGTGAAGTGATGGATTGGCATCTTGTTTTGTCGTCGTTGACATTTGCCATTTCTGTTGCTTCGCTCTTGGTGTCGCGGCACGCTTGGACGATCGCAGAGGAAGCGAAGGGCAAGGCCCGTCACTCGTTGAGGGTGTGCGTCTATTCGGTCGAGGTTAACCGCAAGCGGCTTGGTATTCCCTATGACCATGATGTGGTTGAACAGTACGAGGCCAATGAGGGCATTTTTGCCAGCATGGGTGTCGGTTCCTATAAAGGCAGGCGATGCAAGGATTCGGACGGTATCGTGCAGTCCGACGACGCCGTACAGGTGTTCTCGGACGGCACGTATCGGATTGTTCCTAGGACAGATTCTTTCTCTGTTCTGAAGCCCGTTTTCTGTCGAGTTCATGGAACCTGCGATGACCCTTCCTGTCCCTATGCCATCTCCGCAGTCGTTCCAAGGGTCCGCACTTCCATGGTTCTACTCCCAAGATCGGGAACTGCCTATATCGACACCGGCGAAGACGAGTTGGAGAGGATACCCAATGCACTCCAAGCTCTAGTTTCGTCAGGTCGGGTTCAATGTCGCGACTCGGATCGCGGGGCGGTGTGATGGTGACCCAGAATCGCATTGTTTCGTTGGTCAACTCGACTATTCGACCGGTGTTGGTCATGATCCATTTGGTTTGTTCGCCCAGCACCGTTTCGCCTATCTGCCGGCAGTCCCACACCTCGGCATCGCAGTTTATGCCAATGGCTTTGACGTTGAATGCCCGTCCATCCCCGCAGTTGGCCAGCCATCCGATGAAAACCGGGTCAACGCCGGCGCGTTTGAACTCGGGAAACAGGAGCATGTCGCCTTGCACCTGCACGAAGGCGGGTTCGGCCTCGGAACGCCACCGCCATGCGCGACGGTATGTGGCCAACGATACAAGGAACGCCAGCACGGCGATAACCACGCTCGCCGCTGGTGCGTTGGCTTTCAGTGCGTCGATGGCGTTCCTCAGTAGCTCGAACCATGTCAGGTCCGCGTCCATTTATTCTTCCTTCCTTCGTTGTTTCCGACGGCTTGTTTGTGTTGCAGTTTCCAGCCTATCGCGGCGGGGGAAGGAGCCTGACCGTCCATCCATGAATCAAGGAGCAGTGAAATGAGCGTTCGTTTCGAGATCACCACGGAACCCGGCACAGTTGCGCCGGGTGATCTGGTGGTGTTGCGTCTGGTGACGCAGAAGGGTGGCGTCAAGTGGTGTTGCGGCACCGTGAGGTGCTTCACCGACGAATCCGCCCCACCGGCCATCGTACTGAACACCGGCAAGATACCGGAGTACGACGGCTACGCGCTGGTGTGCTGCATCAAGTCCATACCCGACGAAGTGCAAATGGCGATAACCGACGAAGGCGAGGTGCGTGATGGGTACGGCTACTAGGGTCTGCGTGGATAACTACGAGGCATATCCGGGCATCTTCCGTGTGTCGTTCGATTCCGGGGATATTCGCGCGGCGGTTGTGTTGACCCGTCCGCAGGTGGAGCAGTTGCGTTCGTGCGTGACTGACTCGTTGGCGCGTGACGATGCCGTGCGGCGAAGACGCGGCGGTGATCTGTGACGGTCAACGCCGTCGTTAACTGAATATGGCTTTGATCCAGCCGACCGTCGGTTGCTGGGGAGTCGTGATAAAGCATCCGGCCGCGCCTTGCCCAGCGCGTTACAAACACACCGGCTGTGGGCCGGTGGTTACGACGGCGGCGGGGTCTGCCATGCGGGTTCACTGAACGGCTTGGGGCGCATTGGGAGGGCGCAACAGGGTGCTTTGCCGCCATGCGTGGCGGGTCTCAGGCCGTGACCTTGCGCGCGGCCTTGTGCCGCTGACCATTGCGACGGCTGTGGCTCCGATTTGAGAGCTTGCTTTGCAGTGCGAACCTTACGGAACTTTGGACGGCGGAGCCTTGCGGCTTCGCCTGTCTCCATTGTTTCGCTTTGAGGTTCCCCGCTCTAACTGTTCACCAATTTGAGAGACATGGAAACGGAGCCTTGCGGCTTCGGAATCAATCTTCTACAGACCGACTCAAGCTTTAGGAAGTGAGGCAGATTATGGGATATTCGGTGGATTACAGGCCGACTAGGAAGCGTGCCAAGCGTGCGGTGCCGAAGAACAAAGCGCAGCGCACCAAGGACATCAAGAACGCCATCAGGTGGAACATCGAACGGTTGGAGCATGACACCACCGGAACCGATACGGTTAGGCGTTGCTTTGTCATCAACTTGCTTCGCCTGAACAAGATCGCGCCGAAAGCCGACCCGACCGGCGACCATGTGTTGCAGGAGCTTATCAGCAGGGGCGTGTTGCGAAAGCCCGAACGCCGCGCGGGAGTGCAGGTGTTCGACCGTGCCGATTTGTTGACATCGCTCAAGTCTTGGGTGGGCATGCTATGAACCCGCGCGCGAAACTGACCACGGCGCAGGCCGCACGGTACCTGCATAAGTCACAGCGGCAGTTGGAACGCATGAGGGCGGACGGCACCGGGCCGACGTGGTTCAAGAGCGGCGACGCGATCAACAGTCCCTGCCTGTACGAGATAGCCGACCTTGACATGTGGGTGCAGGCGCAGAAAGCGAAGTGAGATGGGACGCAGGCAGACCATAGACCCGCTTGTGCGGGCGAAGGTCATCGACACGTGGGGCAACGACTGTTGGCTGGGATTGCCTGGATGCACCAAGGTCGGCGCCGAGGACGACCATATCGTGCCATACTCGCATGGCGGCATGGATACCGTGGCGAACATACGCCGAGCGTGCAAGCATTGCAACGCATCAAGGCAAGACCGCGTACTGTACGGGTACGGGGCTCGTCTGCACATGGTGATAGTCCCGCCCGGTTGTGAACGTGAGGCCGTGGACTGGATATACGCGCATAAGACGGCGGGCGACCCGGTGGTGAGCTTCGGCACGTTGGCCACGGCCATGGGCCTGACCGACCCGAGTCTTGCGTGCAGGCGCGCGGTGGCCATGGCATGGTCGGGAGCGTACCGGCAGTTCGCCATATCGGCTGAGCCTATCGACGTGTGGCTGACCCGTACCACCATCAGCAGCAACCGGCACCCGCGCCTGCTGGACGAGTGGATAGCCTTGGACTATGACGTGAGGGTGATAGACCCCGGCTTCAGCGTGGAGTGGGAGCGTGCGAGGGACGACGAGACCCGTCGTCGTGTCAGGCAATGGTATGCGCTGCACTTATCGCAGGCGTTGGTTGACGCGAGGCGTGCCGAACGGCGTGCGAGGCTCGTTGCTCTTGGCCTTCGCTCCGAGCCGGTGCAGATCGCTGCTCGGCCGAGGTGGTGAGCCGGTTTTTTAAGCGGCCGGCCGGCCAAAAGACCCCGCGCCCAGTTTTTTACTTTCTCGAATCAGATAAAAAAGTGGGAAAACGGCGGAATACCAACGAAAAACGGCAATTGGAAGGATATTCAAATGCAAATGACCCTGGAAGGTTTCGATGATTATTACGGCCCCAACGAGGGTTTGCAGGAACGGGCCACCAAGGAGCTTATAGAGAGTTTCGTCGGTGATAGGAATCTGGACCCTAACGCGAAATACGTGTGCAAGACGATGATCAATATCGCCCGTAATTTCGACGTGTTGAACGTCAAGGGTCGCGATACCAGCCGTGTCATGACGCAGTTGCTGGCGTGGTACCAGGAACTTAAAAACGAGTTCCAATCTACCCAGGAACTCGACCCGGCTCTTGCAAGTCTGCTTCAAGAGGCGCAGGCATGACGCCATTACGCGGCGGCACCCCGCGCGACCTGTCACGCCGCACCGACGGCGATATTGTGGCGAAGTTCGCGCAACTGCTGGGCACTCCCCTATTGCCATGGCAAAGGTTGGTGGCCGACGTGGCGGGAGAAATCGACCCGGACACGGGCACGTACTTTTACGACACGGTGATTTTGAGCACGCCGCGCCAGTGCGGCAAGAGCACGCTCGTGGACGCGGTGGATACGCGCAACTCGCAGTGGGGGCCTGACCGGTTCATATATTATCTGGCACAGACCGGCAAGGACGCGGGCGACCATTTCAAGAAATATCTGAAAACGCTCGGCGGTTCACCATTGGCGGCCATCACCAGAAGGCCTTATCTTGGAGCGGGTGATCTGCGCCAACCATTCCTTAATGGCAGCGTGATAATGCCCAAAAGCGTTACAAAGGTTGCCGGCCATGGCGTCCAGGGCGACAAGATCACGTTGGATGAAGCTTTTTCATTGACGGACGAAACCGGCAAAACCATCTTGGACGGCTTCATGCCGACCATGGCAACGAGGCTCAAGGCCACCGGCGTGCAACCTCAGTTGTGGATTACCAGCACCGAGGGCACGGCGGAATCGACGTTTTTCAACCGCCGGTTGGACGCTTGCAGGGCGGGCGAACAATCGCGCCGCACATGCTGGTTCGACTTCGGTTTGCCGGCCGACGAAGACCCCGAGAATCTGGACAGCATCATGCGCTATCACCCAGCTGCCGGACTCTTGTGGGACAAGACGCAGTTGGCCGACTTCCGAGAACAGTTCCAGGGAAACCCGGCAGGTTGGGCGCGCGCGTTCGGCAACCGCCGGGACGAGGGCATAACGGACCGGGCGATAGACGAGTCGTTGTGGGCGGCGACCGCCACGGCCCCGGTATCCCCCTCTGATTTGGACGGCAGGCCGGTGGTGTTCGGAGTCGCGGTGGACGTGGACGGCACCCATACCAGCGTTTCGGCGGGCATCGCCAACAATGACGGCACAATTACGGTGCAGTTGCTGAGCATCCTGGACGGCACTGGGTACGCGCCGACCGAACTCACACGGTTGTGTGAGAAGTATGACGCGCCTGTGGTGATCGACTCGCGCGGCACCGCCGCCGATTTGTCCGACAGGTTGCACCATGTGCCGGACGATGCGGGCGACCCGTTGTTGCGGTTCGTGGACATGGACGCGGCCGACTATCTGACGATCGGCCAGAGTTTCGTTGCAGGTCTGGCGAATAAGGCGGTTACTCACGCCGCCGACGCTGAGTTGGACGCCAGCGCCGCGAACTCGGCGCGCAAATGGGCCGGCGACGCCTGGCGGGTGAGCCGCCGTGGCAGCACCGGCCTTACATCACCGTTGGAATCGTGCATGTTGGCTGCATGGGGAGCCGCGCACAGGCCCGAGGACTCGGGGCCGCTTCAGATCTACTAGTGGCGGTACTTGGCGGTACTTGGCGGTACTTGGCGGCACGGTGGTGGCGTCAAGCGTGTCCGGCACCCCATACTTGGGCGCATGAGCGGACTATGGAAGCGTTTGAGAACGGCGGGCCGCGTGCTGACGCGCGGCGCGGATGGCACGGACATGCCGGACGGCATCAAGCCACCGAAACGGGGTCCGGCCACCGAACCGTTGCAACTTTCAACCGTGTTCCGTGGCGTGCAGGTGCTTCAGACCGCCATCACCGGCCTGCCGATCGTGGAACAGCGCGGCGGCCGTGACCTGCCGGGCGTGAGCCCCATGGTGTTGCAGCCGGACGTGTCCCGTTCACGCCGTGATTTCATCGCCGACATCGTGGCCTCTCTCGTGCTCGACGGCAACGCCTTCACGCGCATCGTGCGCGATTGGAAAGGCGAGGTCGTCACCTGCGAGGTGCTGCCGCCGCAATACGTGACCGTCGCCGACGAAAGCGACGACCCGGCATGCCCCGACCTTCGGTTCTCCTATCTCGGCCATGCCTACACCGCCGATGACGTCGTGCACAGCAAATTCCTCAACGTGCCCGGCCGACTGCGCGGCCTCGGCCCCATCTCGGCGGCACGCGAGGAGATCGAGGCCGCGCAGCTCGCCCGCGACTACAAGGCGAAGTTTTTCACGGACGGCTCGAACCTCAAGGGCTATCTGCGCACCACCGAGAACGTCACGAAGGAAACAGCGCAGCAGGCGAAGGACGCATGGAAGAGCGACGGCACAGCCGGAGACATCAAGGTGCTCGGCAAAGCCCTGGAATATGTGCCACTCGACATGAAACCCGCCGACTTGCAATTCTTGGAGACGCAGAAGTTCGATACCACTCAGATCGCCCGTCTGCTCGGCATCCCGGCAAGCATCATGCTCGCCGCCGTCGATGGCTCGAACCTCACCTACAGCAACATCGAACAGTCGTGGATAGAGTTCGCCGACTACACGCTGGCCGCCTACACCGGCGAGATCGAAGAGATCTTCAACCGTCTGCTGCCGCGCGGCCGAACCGCCAAGTTCGATTGGGACAGCTCCCAGCGTGCGAACATGAGCGACCGCTACACGGCCTACAAGACAGCCATCGAGGCAGGTTTCCTCACCGTCGATGACGTGCGGCGCAAGGAAGGACTGCCGGCACTCGGAAAGGAAGAAGACCAATGAACATCGAGAAACGCACAATCGCATGGAAGGGACTGACACTCCGCTCCGCCGATGACGAGGGCACAACCTCCGTCGAGGGTGTGGCCGTGCCGTTCGGCGACATCATCGACACATGGGACGGAGCCGAGACCTTCGACCGTGATTGCTCTTTCGAGGGGCTTGACGAGGCGAAACTGTGCTTCGAGCACGGCGAGACCATCGGCCGCATCACCAAAGCGGAAAGCACGGACGACGGCCTGCACATCACCGCGCGGATCAGCGACACGGCACGCGGCCGCGACGCCATGACCCTGATCCGTGACGGCGTGCTCGACAGCTTCTCGGTCGGATTCATCCCGATCGACTCGCAGAAGGACCGCGACGGCATCACCCACCGCCGCAAGGTCCGCCTGCTTGAGACCAGCATCGTGAGCTGGCCAGCCTACCAGAACGCGAAAATGACCAAATCAGCGGCACCAGCCGTCGAACACAGGAAGGAAACCATGGAGAACAACAACGAACTGATGGACCTGGTCAAGTCCATGCAGGAGGAACAGCGCGGCATCAAGGCCGAGATCAGCAAGATGGGCGCGAAACCGGCACCGGCTGCCATCGGCGCGGCGTACCGGAGCCACGGAGAATACATGCAGGCCCTCGCGCGAGGCGACGAACAGGCCATGACCGTGATGAAGGAATGCCGCGAACTGATCTCGACCAAGGACACCGGCAACACCGCCACCTGGATCGCCGATGATCTCAAACTGATCGAGGAACGCCGCAAGGTCTCCCAGCTCCTGACACATGACACGCTCCCGGCGACCGGCATGAGCATGGAATACCATGTCGTGACCTCCGACACCAGCACCGTCAACAAGCAGGCCGAGGAAGGCACCGATCTTTCCTTCGGAAAAATCAGCTTCGGCACCAAGACCGCCAGCATCGACACCTACGGCGGCTACACCACCCTATCCCGCCAGACCATCGAACGCAGCACCACGCCGATGCTCAACACCGCGCTAACCGCATTGCAGAACGCCTACGCGAAGGCCACCGAGAAGGCAGTGCGCGACCATCTGTATGCGGAGATCAAGGCACAGCGCGACGCATCCAAGGACGCCAACAAGATCGACGCGCCGCAGCTCGCCAACATGACCATCGACGACTGGGTATCACTCATCATCGACGCGTCCGAACTGGCCGACGCCCGCAACGTGTCGCTGACACGCCTCGCGGTCTCCAAAGACGTGCTCAAGGCACTGGTGAAACTCAAGGACACCGGTGACCGGTTCTTCAACCTCAGCGGCGACGGATCGGACACCATCGGCAGCTTCGACCTGACCGGCGTGGCCGGCACGTTCATGCGCGTCCCTGTCGTGCTGCTGCCGAACGCCGACGCCGGACTGGCCAGCTTCATCGACCCCGCCGCAGTGACCGTGTGGGAGTCCGGCGGCCCCACGCAGCTGACCGACGGGAACGTGACCGGCCTGACCAACAGCTACAGCGTCTACGGATACATGGCCGTGGCCACGACCCATGCAGACGGCCTGATTCCGGTGAAGTTCGCCACGGCATGATGATCGAGGACAACACCCTGCTGCAACGCCTCCGCGACGAAGTGGGCGTCCCGGCCGGAGAGGAAGACCGGCTCACGGTCAAACTATCGGCGGCGCGCCGATACGTCGCGCACGCGGTCGGCACCGCCACCGTGGACGACGATCTGCTGGCCGATTGCATCGTCTCCTGCGCTGCCGACCTGTTCAACATGCGCGACGCCCGGCTCGGCGTGATGGACGTGGGCGACTCGACCGTGGAACCGTTCAGGATCTCCACCGACCCGCTCCGTTCCGTCTGGCCGAAACTCCGCGCCGCCGGCGTCCTGACCGGTGGAATGGTGATCGCATGAACATCCAGGAACAACGCGCCGCCCTCATGGCCACGCTCGCCGACATGCTCGACGGGCTCGTGAGCAGCATCAGCAGCGATGCCCAACTGGTACGCCCCGCCGCCGGCAAGGTGGCCGTGTTCATAGAACCTCCGACTGTGGAATGGCCGTCATGGGGCCCGCCAGAACCGGTCTGGACGTTGGATGTCATCGCCGGCACGCCGGCCACGCAGTCATCCGCAGTCGATGACATCCTCACAGCGCTCGACAGACTCGCCGAACGTGGCCTGAACCTGCAGAAGGCCACGCCCGCAACATGGAACCTCGCAGGAGCCGGCACGATGGCGGCCTACCAGGTCACGTTGAACGCTCTGGAAACCGAATAAGACAAGGAAAGGAAAACAATCATGACTGGAAAGATCCGCACGCTCGGACCAGGAATCTTCAAAATCACCGACACCGCAAACGGCAGGGACTTCAGCGCCGACCTGACCAAGGCGCAGCTGAACCCGTCGAACAGCAGCGACGACCCGACCACCTACCTCGACGGATCAGAGGAGACGAACACCACGACCACATGGACGTTCGAGGGCACCGTGGGCGACGACTTCAGCGACGACGGTCTGGCCGTCTGGCTCTTCGACCACAAGGGCGAGACGCTGCCCGCCCAGTTCGTCCCGAACAAGAAAGGCAAGATCCAGTGGACCTTCAACGTCACCATCGCGCCAATCGCCATCGGCGGCGACGTCAAATCGAAGAACACGAACGATCTGAGCTTCGCCGTCACGAACGTCGCCCACACCGCGTACACGAGCGCGTGATGGCTGACAAGGCATTGATGGTCGTCGGCCAGAAACGCTTCGTGCAGACGATGCGCAAGGCCGGCGCGGACATGGACGACCTGAAGGAAGTGAACCGCGAGGCAGCGCAGATCGCGCTGCCCGCCGTCCGCAACCTCGCCCCACGAGGCAAAACCGGCCGGCTGGCCGGCAGCCTGCGTGTCGGGGCGACGAAACGCGCCGGCGTCATCCGCGCCGGCCGCAAGGCCGTGCCCTACGCAGGACCAATCAACTACGGGTGGCCAGCCCGCCGCATAAAACCACGTCTCTTCGTCAACACCGGCGTCGCCTCCACCGAGAGCCAATGGCAAAAGGTCTACAAGGACTTCATCGACAAGACATTGAAGCAAGTGAAAGGAAAATAATGGCAACCACGAGAATCACCTACACGGACGGGACCAGCGAGACCGTGCCGATCACAATGCGAGCGACCTGCAAGGCCGAGGCGCACGCCATCGGCGAGGGCTGGGGAACCATCAACCAGTCCCCCGTCCGTTCCGGAGCCTACGCGGCCTACGCGGCCCTGCGCATGACCGGCCGCAGCATGCCTGATTTCGAGCATTGGCTGGACACTGTGGCTTCCTTCGACCTTGCGGCACCGAAGGAGGAGACGGAAGAGGGAAACCCTACGGACTAGCCGCGTGGCCCCAAGACTCGCTCGGCCGTCTCTCGTTCCTCCTGGCAAGCCGTTTCGGCGGCACGCCATGGCAGTGGAGGAACGAGGCCGACGAATTGGATTGGGGCACCGGACTGGCCGAACTGCTCAAGGAAGCCGAATCACGGGAGGAGTGAACCATGGCGCACAGCGCGATCATGAGCGTGCGCATCACCGGTAACGCCGATGATGCCGTCAAGGCGTTCGAGAAGACCACCACGAAGGCGGCCGCTTTCGGCAGCGCCATCGGCGGATTGGCCGTCAAGGGCGTGACCGCGCTGTGGGACACGGTGAAGGGCTTCGCCAGCGACGTGGTGAACATGTCGGACAGCACCGACAAGTTCATGAACACCATGAGCTTCGCCGGCATCGACACCAAAGCCGTGCAGGCAGCCGCGAAGGAAACCCGCAAATACGCCGACGGCACCGTGTACGGGCTCGATGACATCCAGAACACCACCGCGCAGCTGGCCGCAAACGGCATCGGCAACTACATGGAACTGACCGAGGCGGCCGGCAACCTCAACGCCGTGGCCGGCGGCAACGCCGACAGTTTTAAAAGCGTCGCGATGATGCTTACACAGACCGCCGGCGCGGGAAAACTCACCACCGAGAACTGGAACCAGCTTGCCGACGCCATCCCGGGCGCGTCCGGCAAACTCCAGGAGGCGCTGCTGAAGAACGGCGCGTACACGGGCAACTTCCGCGACGCCATGTCAAAGGGCGAGATCACCGCAGACGAGTTCAACAAGGCGCTCATGGACCTCGGCATGACCGACGTGGCGAAACAGGCCGCGACATCGACCAGCACCATCGAGGGAGCCATGGGAAACCTCGAAGCAGCCGTCACCGGCGGCCTGACCGACGCGTTCAACCTGTTCAAACCGGCCGTCACCGGCGGCATCAACGCGGCCGCCGACGCCGTGACCAGCCTGGCCACCAACGGCGTGCAGGGCTTGCAGACGTTCTTCGGCCAGGTCAAGGACACCGGAGCGTTCACCGCATTGCAGACGGCCGCGCAGTCGGTCGGCGGCGGCCTGCAATCATTGTGGAACGGCATCATGGCGGTCGTGAACGCAATGACCGGAGGGCAGCCGGCGGGAACCGCGTTCGGCAACGTGCTCAACACCGTCGCCACGGCCGCGCAGACGGTCGGCGGCTGGCTGAAGACCGCCGGCGACTGGATCAGTCAGAATCTGGATCTTGTGACACCGCTCGTCGCCGCGATCGGCGGGGCCGTCGCAGTCGTCACCGCCGTGACCACGGCCATGCAGCTGGCCGCGGCCGCACAGGCGCTGCTCAACGCGGTCATGGCCGCGAACCCGATCATGCTGGTCATCACGCTCATCGCCGCGCTCGTGGCCGGACTCACCTACTTCTTCGCCTGCACCAACACCGGCAAGGCCGTGTGGTCGAGCTTCACGGGTTTCCTGTCCGGCTGCGTGCAGGGCATCATCGGCTTCTTCTCCGGTCTCGGCTCCACCATCGGCGGCATCTTCAGCTCGGCGGCGAACGGTGCCAGGAACGCGTGGAACGGCGTGGTCGGCTGGTTCCGTGGACTGCCGGGCACCATAGCCGGGTTCTTCTCCAACGCCGGCAGCATCCTGACCAACGCGGGAAAGAGCATCATCGACGGTTTCCTGAACGGCCTTAAGAGCGCTTGGGACAAAGTGACCGGCTGGATCGGCGGCATCGGCGACTGGATCAGCGCGCACAAGGGCCCGATCAGCTACGACCGGCGGCTTCTGATCCCGCACGGCAAGGCCATCATGACCGGTTTCGCGCAGGGCCTCAACAACGGGTTCGACAGCAACGTGGAAACCGCCATCGGCCGCGCTAACCGCAGACTGGCGGCAATGCCGCTCACCCTCTCCGCCCAGGGCAGCACGGCAGCGCCAGCCGTGGTCAATACCTGGAACGTGGAGATCAACGGCGAGGTCATCGACAAGGACGGCACCGCCAAGGCCATCAGACGGCTGCTGGCCGATTATGACGCAAGGAGGTCGTGATGCAGCAGTGCTTCATGTTCATCGACACCGGCAGTGGCTGGACGCCGGTGAACGATTCCGCCAAGGACGTCGCCGCCCTCGACTCTTTCACTATCCGGTGGGGCAGTGACGGCATCGACGAACAGCCCGAACCTGCCGTGATGTCGTTCGCCCTGCGCGACCGGACCGTACGGCTCGCAGGCCAGGCATTGACATTAGCCGGCATGAAGGTGATCGTGCAGTTCTCCGATCAACCCAGATGGCAAGACCTTCAGCCGTCGATGGGCAGCTGGAAAGATCTGCGCATCCCCATCGACTCGCTTCACAAGACATATTCCCCGGGCTCGCCGGACTCGCCGGACTCGCCCGCCTCTACGATGTTCGCCGGCACCGTCTCCACCGGCGGCAGCATCGAACCGGCCAGCGACGGCGGGTGGCTGCTCAAACTCTCCGCCACATCGAGGATGGCCGTATGGAAGCGCCTGCAATCCCAGGGACCGACTGACCCGGCCGCGAAATGGGACGGCGCGCACTGGATAGGCACGCCGTCCGCACGCCTCAAGGAGATGAACCGCAGGGCCTCGGCGCAGGGAGCGCCGGAAGCCCAACTCGACGGGCTCGCCCTGCCATCAAGCGTCGCACCATACACGCCATCCGACCACCCATCGCAGCTCAACCTGCTGCACCGGCTCACCGCAGGGCCACGACTCCCGCAATGGCATGAGGTCTACGAAGGCGCGGCATCAACCCTCAGGCCGCTGTGCCTCGCCGACCCGATCGCCGTGCACCTGTCAACCGATGGCCGGCTCAACGTCCTCACCGACGGAGAGACACGACACGCACTCTCGGCGGCCGACATCGAAGCATCGACGGATCTGAGCATCACCGAACCTTTGACGCAGGTCGTCATCAACGCGAAACGCGTCAAATCGGACAACGGCAAGCTCTCTTTCGACGACGTGGAGATCACGATGGGAGACCAGAACCGTCTGCCACCACAATTGACCGCCATGCAGAAGAGCCTCACCCTCGATTCCGACATGCTCGCCGTGGACGACTCGGGCGGCGTATGGAACAGCGGCGGCACCTCGAACGTCAGCGACACGGACCGCGCCAACGTCGCGCAATGGCTCGAATCGCACGACCTGCGCATGGTCCCGGAAACCGTGACGTTCAACAGCACGCGAATCGACCCGGCACGACTTCCGTGGCTGTACAAGGCAAGCCCATCCGGCCCGTTCATCATCGTCAAGGCCAAGGCGTCGGCCCTGACCGGCTCCGACGGACGGCCGTCCTTCACCGGCCCCATCACGACCATCGGCGGGACGCTCTCATACAGGTGGCGCGCGGGCAAGCCCACGCTCACCCAGGAAGCGACGCTCACCGCGCTCCGACCGCTCCTGACGAAACGAATCACATGGGCCGACCTGCCATCCGCCCTCAGCTGGCAACAGCTCGACCTGCACATCTGCGACCTCTCGATGATCCAGATCATAGACACTTCAACCATCGACGACAAGAAAGGAACACAATGACAGCAACAACACCCATCTATGGGCTCTCATACCCGGAAGGCTCGGACCTCGTGTCATCCGCGCCGGACTCGTTCAAAAGCATGGCCGACACGTTCGAGCAGGCACTTGACCAGGTGGACCGGAGGACCACGCCCGAAGGCGTCAAACCGGCCGTCGCCACCACCCTCGCCACGCTCGCCACGCGAACGGGCGTCGTCGGCCAGACCGGCTATGTCACCGCCGATCCAACACAGTCGGCCAATGGCGCATACACATACACGGGGTCGTCATGGGAGAAGAACTCGGGAATCTGGCAAAAATTCACATTCAAGTTCGAGAACGAAGGTTCTTTCAAACCAATCCCATACGGTGGAGCTAATGAACTGCTTTGGAATCCAACCCAGCGCCTGCTCGTCGTAAAACTGGCATCGTTCAAGTCCAGCGTGCACGTCAAGCAATTCGGCGTCTATGTTCCGAAATCCGGCGTGTTCACACTGTCGGCGGACATCTCCTTGGGACAGGCCGAATTTGAGAACTACACGGATCGCGGCATCGAACTGATATTGACCAAGAATGGAAGCATCAAGGTCGGTCCGGAATTTTCAAGCGGTGACGTGGTGCGCCCACTGGGCAGCTATGTTGTGCCGATCCCATCCAACGTGACCGTTACCGCCACCGGCGGCACCAGCATCTGAGAGAAAGGATCAGACATGGATAAAACCGAAACGACCGCGCTGGTCATGGTCAGCATCATGATCGTCATGGACTATCTGACAGGTCTCATCAAGGCCGCCATGCAGCACGACATCAGTAGCGAGAAAATGCGCAACGGGCTTTACCACAAGGTCTCGTTCGTGATCGTGATGTTCCTCGCCGAGATCATCGAACGAGCCCAGCAGTCCATCGACCTCGGATTCAGCATGCCAATCGTCGCGCCGGCGGCCATCTACATCACGATCACTGAAGTCTCATCAGTGCTGGAGAACCTCGGAGAAATCAACCCGGAATTGAAGAACAGCCGACTGCTCACACTGTTCAGAAGCAACAAGACAGGTGAGGAGGAATAATGGACGGTGTGATCTGGAAAGGCAGCCCGAATCACTACAAGGGACGGCACGGCTACACTATCACGCACATCACCCTGCACATCATGGTTGGATACCTCGCCGGCACCGATTCCACATTCGCTAACCAGTCGAGCCAAGCCTCGGCTCATTATGGCATCGGCGCAACAGGCGAGATCCACCAATACGTCTCGGAGGCGAACGGCAGCTATTCCGATGCGAACTATATGTCGAACAATTCGACCATCTCCATCGAGCACGAAGGCGGCATGGCCCATGGCGCGGTCTGCACGCAGGCGTGCATCGACGCAAGCGCCCGACTCTGCGCTGACATCGCGCGGCGGTATGGGTGGAAAAAACTGTGGCACGACGGACTGAAGGGCAACGTCTGGCTGCACAGGGAGATACCCGGCACCGATCACGCGGGCTGTCCGGACCTCGCGCCCAATGGCCTGCCGTTTCAGCAGGTCATCGATAAAGCCAACGCCATACTCAATGGCAAAACAACCAATCAGGAAAGGAAAGAAAACATGGCGGAAATGCTTTTCAAAAACACCGACGACGGAAAGGTGTACTACTGGAACATTCTGACCGGATGCAAATACATCGGCGTGCCCGACCAACTTGAGATCCTCAAGGCTGCGGGCGTGCCAATGCATGAGACCAGCAGCAAGGGCCCGTGGATGACGCGCGCCCAGGAAATCACCGACACCACGATGGCCGCCATGAACGCCACCATCAATGCTCAAGCCGCTGCCATTGAAACGCTGTCAAAGAGCCTCGGCGCGGACCCGGGCCAGATCGCGGAAGCTGTCAAGAAAGCCGTTGCCGACAAACTTGACAGCCTGCACATCACGATCAAAGCCGAGGATTAGCCTGCAAGCCGGACGGCCGCCGTGGCTTCCCTCAGACGGCCGTCCGGCATCGCAACGTAATGCTCCGTGGTCTCCACCGATTCATGGCCGAGCAGTTCAGCAACCACGAACAGGTCGTGCGTGGTGGCGTATGCCGTGGTAGCGAACCGGTGACGCAGCGTGTGCGCGGCGTACCCATCCGGCAGCAGGCGGCTGATGTGGTCCCCGATATAGGACTCTTCCACATGGCCGCCGAACCGACCGGGGAACAGATACCCTTGCGTCTCCATGACGATGTTCGCCAGGTCATCCGGCAACGGCACGATACGTTGTTTGTCGCCTTTGCCGCGCACGATAAGCGAATGGCCGGCGCTGTCGGCCACGACGTCATCGCTGTGAACGCGGGCGATCTCCCCGCGCCTCAGCCCGCACTCGGCACCGAGCCGGATCATGAGTTTTTCCGCCGCTGTGGCCATCCCCATCGCCGCAGCGATGTAACGGTCCGGGCATGGCCGGGGGTGCGCGTGCGGCTTCTTCACCCTGGGCACGTCCAGACTCGGATCATCCGACCGTCTGCCGCTTTTATGCAACCATCGGAAGAACGACGATATGGTGTTCCTGTATGCTTTGCGCGTCTCCGGTTTCCATTGCTGCCGTGCGAACGCCTGCACGATCTGCTCCGTGGTCACGTCTTTGGGGCCTGATGGCATGAGCAGCTTTGATAGATGGACCATCTTGTATCGTCGGCTTTTGATTGTCTGTGCTGATAGGCCGGCCGCCCTAAGGGTGTCAGTCCACCCTTCGATGCTTTTGCGCCATGGGACCGGTGCGCTGTTTTTGTTTCTCATGATCCATCATGAGCATCCTGATCTTCACGCGGCTAAACTGAGCTTGGATAAGCTCGGAAGCCCCATGGATTTGAACCTTGGACCTCTGGTGTCCCCAGAGGTCCAAGGTTCAAATCCATGCCCCGCTACCAGTGCCTCCGGTTTCACATCAAGGAAATCGGAGGCTTTTTCTATATCATCCATGTTCCATCGGGTGCGCCCACTGAACTTCTGGGATAGAGTCGGTGCGGCAATTCCCATAGCCTGCGCCAGATCCTTCTGAGAGGTCTGTCGAATGGCGATAAGAACCTTCATGTTGTATGTAACGCGATCCTGAAGGCTCAGCTCTTGCTTCTGCGCCTTTAACGCCGGCGAGACCATCACTGCAGTCATGTGAACTAGATTAGCAATGCATAGACTTACTTTCAAGTCTTGGATTAGGAATTTACAAACCATGATATTGTTACACATATCTTTTATCCATACATAAAACTGATTTGTATATAACTAATATGGAGTCGAGAATCAAAACCCTGATCGTAGTACGCGGAAGGCCGCGATCTTGTCGACCGGCTCGACGCCTCCAGTGACGCTGACCGCCCCGAATCCCGGAAACGACGATGTGCGCCACATCGTGCTCAGGATGATCGACGGCAGGCATTGGACGGCGATTACAACCAAACGCGGCAAGCGCATCCGCATCATATCCGTGCGCCGATCGCGCAAGAACAAGGAGGCATGCCATGAAAGCAAAAAATGATGCCAAGGCGATCACCAGCGACCAGCTTGAGGAGATGTTCGACAACGGCGACGACATCCTCAGCTATGTCGATCTCGGCAATCCCGTAGTCGAACATCATCCCCCGCTGGAGAAGCGAATCACGCTGACGATGCCCGCATGGACGGTCAGCGAACTGGACGAGGAAGCCGCCGAGCTGGCAATCAGCCGCAACGCCGTCGTCAATACATGGGTCGCCGACCGGTTGCGCACCATGCGACGTCGCGAAAACGCCCACGCCTGACCCATATACCATTGAGGCCCATGGTTCAAATCCATGCCAAATAGAAGGCTAGGAATTACAAGATTCCTAGCCTTCCTGTTCTATTGCGCCTTTCTCAAGTGCCTCAAACCATCCCCCGGTCTCGCTAGACAACCTTCGCCAGCGGCAGCGTCAGCGACGGGATCGGCGGCGGAAGGCCAGGGCACCGATGGCGGCCGCGGCGGCTCCGGATCCGACGACGATGATGGCGACGACCCCCGCACCGGTATGAGACAGCACCGGCTTCTCGGGCTCTGGATCCGCCTTCGGCTCAGCGGGTGGATCATCAGGCGCTTCGACGGTTACGGTCTCCCCTTCGACGCCGAGCTCATGCGAAACCAGCACATCACCGTCACGCGAGCGAAGCGACGCTCTCCAATACACCAGTCCCGCCTTCGGCGAGCGCACCTGCGGACTGGCGATCGTCTGCTCGAACAGCGTATGGTCCACTTCGGCGCGGGCCTCGTCAAGCAGCACGCCGTTCATGCCGGGCACCGCCCCTTCCTCCACCGCCTCGTACGCCGTGAACGTCACATAGGCCCCTTCGGGCACATCGCCCACAATCCGCGCCGTATCGCGGAACGGCTCATCGACCCGCACAATGCCCGGCTCCACCTGCGTGGTCAGCGCCGGCTTGCGTGGCCGTGCCACATCCCATATGCGCACGCGCTCCCACGCGTCATCGTATGCGCTGGACGCCGGCATCACCCGGTCATCGCCGTCGAAGCTCCAAACGAACACGTACCATCCGTGCGATTCGGCCACGATGTGCACCGGATCGCCATGAGCGTCCGGCGCCCCGGCGCCCACTCGGATACGCCCGTTGACCGCCGGATAATCCCACACGCCAATCAACCGGTGATTGCTGTCCTCGGCCGGCGGCGTCTCCCCCTGAGGCCGGTACGCCTCGTCGCCGGCGGAATCATTCGGATCGCCCGCCCACCACACGCTCACCTGCGCCATCGCCCGGTCAGCGCCGATGCCAAGCTTGACATTGCCGTCAAAGGATCCGTGATCATCGGGGAATCCGTCGACCGTAATGGTGTCGCTCAGTTCGGAACCAACCACGCCGGTATGCTCCGTGACCGTGGATTCCACACTCACCCGAGCACGGTTCGAATTCGTCTCCGTGTATTCCAGGAACCCGCTGACCACATCCTTACCTATATATTGTCGCGCAGTATCGCTCAACTTCTCGACTTCGAACGCCCACACCCATGTGCCGAATCCTCCACCTCGCGGCGCCTCATAAGCCGCGTCGCCGCCCGGCTCGGCCGTTGCTCTCACGTCCACGCGCTGCCCGGGAGCAGTGAACGACGCCTCGCCATAAGCGGACGGCCGGAATCCCATTGTGCCCAGCCTTGCGATGAACTCCTTCGCCGTCTCGTCGGCACCAGGCATGACCGGCTCGGACAGATCGCCCACGCCGAGCCCGTCGAAATACCATCCGGACGCCCGCAACTCCAATCCGGACGCCCAGGAATCGCCGTCATCCACTCCGGATGTGACGGTATCCACGACCGGCTGCCCGGCGTCGACCACCTTGGCCGCGACGGCGGTGCCCAGTGTGGGCACGAACTCCTTGCGGACCGAGAAATTCACCGCCTTGCCGCTCACCTGCGAAGAGCCGCCGTAACGCACCAGATCCTGGCCTCCCGCGACTGCGAACACGTCCACCTGCTTGCGGTCATATGCCACACTCGCCTTCACTTCACCCTCGCCGGTCGCCTTCCACGAGTACACGATCGGCTCCGCCCCGGATATCCCGGTCACCGTCGCGCTCCCGTTCGCGAACACCGCCGGACCGTTCAGCGTCGCGGCGTATTTGATCCCGGCGATCGTCTTCCCCTGCGCATTGGTCACCGACACCGTGACGCGCCCGGTCCGCGTGCCTTCGGCGTATGTACGCGTCACCGTCGCATTCGCCGGGGCGTTGGATCCCGCCTCCTCCCACATCTGCTCTACCTTGCGCCGCAGCGTCGGATTGTCGCGCATGACGGACACGCGCCGGGATTTCCACGTGTCCGGCTTCAGGTCCAGCAGATCATGGGCCAGCACCGCGATCGCCGCATGCTCCGCGGCCGTCCCGTCGCGATAATGGTCCATCAGCCAGCCGAGCCGGCGCGCGGTGTCGTCGTCACGCAGCTTGACGCTCTCCCCCAGCTGGTATTCGACGCGTTCGCCAGACTCGATGCAGTAATAGTTGTTCGTCGAATCCTTCGCCATGACGCCGATGACCTGCTCGCCGCCATGCTCATAGCGCAGAAACGTGCCGGCATCCGCCCTGCTCAACGTCACCGCCGCGGCCGGCATGGCGGCAAACACCAGCGAGGCCACCAATGCGAGAGCCATGACGGCCGCGACCCCCAGCGCGGACTGACATCGCCTGAATACAACCATGTTCATGATATTCCCTTCCTGAAATCCCGCCGCGTCCACGATGGGCGGTTGATGACACCATGCCATGCCGGACGCCGTCGGCCACCGGATTTCAGGCAATGTGGTCGAAGGCTATCCCCCTTCGGCGTGTTGTGGATAACTCCCCACGACAGTTATCCACATTTGGCGGTTCTCGGCATATAAGACAGGGGGTTATCCACAATCGCCCATTGGCCATCAGCCGTATACAATGGGCGGTATGGCAGAAGAAAAGAAAGGCGCGTCAGCGCTTAGCAGTAGTTCATCTCGATCAGCCACATCGCATTCGGACGACAAGACCGAAGCGAAATCCGCGACCCGTCGCACTTCGTCGGGCAAGCAGTCCACATCACGTACCACCTCGACGCGCAAGCGCACGACGGCCAAGACGCCTCGCGCCTCCAGAACGACGAAAGCCGCCACTGCGGCCGCCGTCGCCAACGGTGAGGTCCCCGCGCAGTCCATTCCCGTCGCAGACCCGTCGCAGTTCGGACGCATCGCCGTCATGGACGTGACGCCGAACGAGGAATCCGGCCGTTTCCCCGCCCGTGTCGAGCTGGGCGAACCGTTCAAGGTCACCGCGCAGGTCTTCATCGAAGGCCGCACCAAAGTCGGTGCCACCGCCATCGTGCGCAACCACCGCGGCAAGGAGATGCAGCGTCTGCCGATGACCTGCACCAACCCCGGCCTCGACCGCTGGGAGGTCATGCTCACCTGCGGCGAGCACAGCGACGTCAAGCCGTGGCAGCCCGAATTCGCCGCCATCAAGCGCCAGCTGGGCGAATGGAGCGTCACCATCGAAGGATGGGAGGACACCTACAAGTCCTGGCTGCATGACGCGGCCATCAAAGTCAAGGTCAACGACGACGTCGAGAACGCCCTCGAATCCGGCGCGCAATTGCTGGAACGCTGGGCGAAGACCGCCGACGCCAAGCTGAGCGCCGCGCAGCGCAAGACGCTCGTCGCCGCTGCCGCCACCATGAAGGACACATCGCTTACGCCCGAGGACCGTCTCGCCGCGGCGACCAGCGAACCGGTCGCCCAGCTGCATCTGACCAACCCGCTGCGCGACGGCGTCTCGCCCAGCCAGCCCCAGCGTTTCCTCGTGCAGCGTCCGGAATCCAGCTTCGCCGCATGGTACCAGTTCTTCCCGCGTTCCGAGGGCGCCTACGTCGACCCGGAGACCGGCAAGATCGTCCAGGGCACGCTCAAGACGTCGGTGTCCGGCCTGGAACGCGCCAAGGCCGAAGGCTTCGACATCGTGTACTTGCCGCCGATCTTCCCGATCGGCAAGACGAACCGCAAGGGACGCAACAACGCGCTGGAGGCCGGTCCCGACGATCCGGGCTCGCCGTTCGGCATCGGTTCCGAGCTGGGTGGGCATGACACCGTCGACCCGCTGCTCGGCAACATGGACGATTTCAAGGCGCTCGTCGCCAAGGCCCACGAGCTGGGTCTGGAAATCGCGCTCGACTTCGCGCTGCAGTGCTCGCCCGACCACCCGTGGGTCAAGCAGCACCCGGATTGGTTCCGCCGCAAGCCGGACGGCTCCATCGCCTTCGCGGAGAACCCGCCGAAGAAGTATCAGGACATCTACCCGATCGACT
>UMHS01053304.1_pt1 | contig 21421 bp, 18 predicted proteins | sample 1965611 | NCBI WGS metagenome assembly UMHS01 (sample SAMEA4836106, study PRJEB28245) | human gut metagenome | biome: gut microbiome; material: fecal sample | place: Denmark | collected 2008
TGTGCGCGGCGATGCGCACGGCGGCCGTCCCGAGGTCATACGCGTTGCTTAACGGTCAACGCATGACATATAGAGGAAGGTCCTCCGCAAGGCCCTGCGGGGTACGTGCGGAAGGGCGAAACATCGAACAGGGAGGATTCCTTATGTGTTTTAGACCGGCTGACGCAAGCGGCGGCGCAAACACCTGCCCCGAGTGCGGTAAGACCATCCAGTCCATGGGCGGCATTGTCCTGAAGTCCTGCCCCTTCTGCAAGTGCGACTTCACCAAGTACATGAATGAGGACGGCACGCCGAAGGCTGCTCCGGGCGCTCCTGCTGCTCCTGGTGCTCCTGCTGCTCCGGGTGCCCCGAAGGCTCCGGGCGCTCCCAAGGCTCCTGGTATGTAGTTATCCCGCCCCGTTCTTCGGAGCGGGGCATCTTCGAACCGTTCGGTTCATCTCCGAAGCCCCTGCGGCTTCATCCTTTTGGCTTCCAAGCGTGCTGAACCCTAGCTAGGGATGGGGGGAAGCGGTTGGGACGAGGCCACCTTCGTCTCGGCTAGCTTGTAAGATAGCGTGTTCGCCACCGGACACGTGAAAGTTTCACGGAATGAAAGAAACGTGGAGAAAGAAGGAAAGTATGGCATACGGTAAACAGTGGCAAACCGTAATGGAGGACGGCACTGTCGTCACTCGTTCCAACACCTGGTCCCCTCCGGGATCTCATCCGGTTGGATACGGCGTGAAGGTCGTCACCAAGGACGGTAAGCTCATCCGCATTGAGGGTGACGACGACAACCCGATCACCACGGGTCGCGTCAACGCCATGAACCTGGCCCTGCGCGAGTACACCTACGCTCCTTCGCGCGTCATCTACCCGATGAAGCGTGCCTATGAGGATCGTGGTAAGGACAAGTGGGAGCGCACCACTTGGGACGAGGCTCTCGACACCATCTGCGAGAAGGTTCGTTACTTCCAGAACACCTACGGCCCCGAGTCCATTGTCTGCTTCGGTGGCACCGGCCGTGAGGCTTGCATCTACTACTACGCGCTGACGTTCTCCGTGCTGCAGTCCCCGAACTGCTGCTACACGCAGTCCGGCTGGTCCTGCTACGGCCCGCGTTGCTCCATCGCTGACTACGTGCTCGGCGCAGGCTATCCTGAGCTCGACTACGCTGGTCACCTGCCTGGTTCTTACCATGACCCGGCCTACACCCTCTCCAAGTGGGTTGTGGTTTGGGGCAAGGAGCCGCTGCCCTCCAACGGCGACGGTTTCTTCGGCCACTGCCTCGTCGACATGATGAAGCTTGGCACCCACATCATCTCCATCGACCCGCGCGTCACCTGGGTCGGCGCTCATGATGGCAACATCAACCTGCAGGTTCGCCCGCAGACCGACACCGCTCTTGCTCTCGCTCTCATGAACCTCATGTTCGAGAACGACGAGTACGACAAGGAGTTCGCTGAGAAGTGGATCTACGGTCTCGACGAGCTCAAGGAGCGCGCTGCTGAGTATCCGGTTGACAAGGTCGCCGAGATCACCACGGTTCCCGCTGAGGACATCAAGCGCGTTGCTCACATCATCGGCACCGAGCGCCCGATCGGTTGGGCTTGGGGCCTCGCCTTCGACCAGAACAAGAACGGCGTGCAGCTGTCCCAGGCGTTCATCCTCCTGGCTGCTCTCTCCGGCGCTGTCGACCGTCCGGGCGGCATCACCCTCGGTCCCCCGTCTGCTCTCCTCGGCAAGTGGCGTATGGAGCAGCGTGGCGCTATGGACGACGACGTGTGGCAGAAGCGTATCGGCGCTGCCGCGTGGCCGGGCCTGTCCACGGGCATGGCTACCACCCAGCCTGACGAGACGCTGAACACCATGGAGTCCGACGAGCCTTACGCTCTGAAGATGGGCTGGTTCAACAGCTCCAACTTCCTGACCCCGACCTGCTCCGCTCAGCCGAAGCGTTGGCACAAGGCTCTGCAGAAGCTCGAGTTCGTGGTTATCCAGGACCTTACCCAGACCCCGACCTCCATGGCTGTGGGCGACTACTTCCTGCCGATGTCCACGTGGGCTGAGCATGACGGCATCGTCCTCACCCACTATGGCCGCAACACCGTGTTCATGGGCCCCATGAACAAGGCTCTGCAGGTTGGCGAGTGCAAGTCCGACATCGAGATCTGCCTCATGTTCGGTCAGCGCCTGAATCCGACCTGGTGGCCGTGGTACAAGCCGGCTGGCGACACCCTCGACGTTTCGAAGCTGGCTCACTCCGAGTCCCCGGCTGAGGTTACCTCTGCTCAGGGCCGCGGCAAGCTGGATCTCGATGCTCTGCAGAAGGGCGTTGAGCAGTTCTTCAGCGACCAGCTCTCTGAGCTCGGCTACGACTGGAAGCAGTTCCAGGAGCTCGGCATCTACCAGCCTGGTGCTCATGGCTTCGAGTACGAGAAGTACGAGAAGGGCCTGCTCCGCTTCGACGGCGAGCCTGGCTTCAACACCATCACCGGCCAGATCGAGGCCTACTCGATTCTTTACGAATCCTGGGGCGAGGATCCGCTGCCGTACTACGAGGAGCCGAACTACAGCCAGATCAGCAAGCCGGATCTCGCTGGTCAGTATCCGCTGATCTCCACCTCTGGTTCGCGTCGCTACAGCTCCTTCCACTCCGAGCATCGTCATGTTCCGTCTCTGCGCCAGATTGATCCGTGGCCGTGGGTTCAGATCAACCCCGAGACCGCGAAGGAGTACGGCGTTACCGACGGCGACTGGTGCGAGGTCTACAACATGTTCGGCGAGGCCCGCTTCAAGGCTGAGGTCACCCCGATCATCAAGCCCGGTATCCTGAACTGCGCTCATGGCTGGTGGTTCCCCGAGCAGGACGGCGAAGAGCCCAACCTGTTCGGCGTGTGGAAGTCCAACTTCAACAGCCTCGTGCCGCACTTCAACGTTGGTAAGCTTGGCTTCGGTGCTCCTTACAAGGGCGTTATGTGCAACCTCCGCCGTGTCCGCAGCCTCGATGCTGACTAACTGAAAGGAAGTGACACATATGGCAGATCAGAAGTACGCTCTGCTCGTTGACTACACTTACTTCTCCGGCAACCATGCTGCCGAGATCGCCTGCAAGGAAGAGCTGGGTCTCCCGCTCGAGCAGTACGGCATCAAGGAAGTCCAGGTTGGCCCCTTTAAGAAGGGTGAGGGCAACGACGGTGACGCTTGGGAGTGGTTCTACATTCCCTGCCCGACGTCCATCTTCTCCGAGCACTGGGGCACCAACGGCGACAAGGCTGGCCAGCGTCCGCTCGCTGTCCAGGTCGAGGAGTCCGCGTCCATGTACTACGGCACCCTCGAGGACATGATCGCCAAGATGGCTGAGTTCGACCGTCCGATGGTCCTGTTCCAGCTGTAAGTTCTTGTGCTAAGATTACCGTGGCTGCGGGCCGTAAGGCTCACAGCCACGGAATCGTGTTGAAGACTGATTAGGAGGGTAAGATGACCCGCGACGAATTCTTTGAGCTCGACGCTGCTGCGGCTGCTGCTGAGCTGAACGCTGGCATTGAGGCTGGCAAGACCCAGGATGAGGTTCTTGCTGAGCACGGCATCACCAAGGCCGACCTCGTGAAGGCCCAGATCTTCTTCGTGAAGGGCAAGTACATTGCTCGCGCCTGGGGTGGCTACACCTCCACGAAGCGCACGGGCAACGAGGCTGGCGACACCGAAACCGGCGTTGGCGGTAGCGACCCGTCCAAGGGCTTTGCTGGCATCTAGTTTTTCAAGCTAGAGCTTCTGGGGCTCGCTCTCGTCAGGGAGCGGGCCCTTTTCTTTAGATGCGCGAAGCGCATTGCGGCAGCACGCGTAAAGCGTTTGGCTCGGTGGTGAGGCGATGCGTGATCGCCAAGATCTAAGGTACGCCGATGCGGCGGCGCACGCCGTTCGATTCGTATTGTTTCGCTTGCGGCTATCGCATGATGGTATCTCGATAACCGCAGGTGAAACGCCTGTTTGCAGCGTTTGTCCCAACGCGGATAACAGATGTGGGGAAGTGTTGACAGCGCTTTTCCCTCTTATTATTCTCCCTTATGAGAACAACGATGAGGAGGTTTCCCATGGCAACTGAAGACGAGATCAGGGCGGAGATCGAAGAGCTCGGCCGCCTGACGCCGGAGCAGGAGGACATCCTGTACAACATCACCCTCAAGCAGGATGAGCTTGGGCGTCAGTCCACGAACATGCTGCTCGACAAGGTGAAGGACAGCCCGATCTATCAGCCGATGATCGACCGCGAGTATCTGACCTACGACGTGTTCAACCACGGTACGAAGCACGAAGTGGCCTGCCTGTACGTGACGCTCAAGGGCGTGCGCTACTGCATCATGCACGCTGACGAGCTTTCGCGTCGCCGCAAGCTTAATCCTGCGGGAGCTCCCTGGACGATCTAGCGTTTCGCAGAGCGTCTTTGCGTTTGGCTTCACGATGAGATCCGCTGCCTTGTGCGCGGGTCTTTTCGTATAAGGCGGCGTTGGCGGGGGAGCATGCAGAGGGGCGAATGCAATGGGTGTAGGGTTCACGGTCGATATAAAGAAACTCGACGTATGTTTTGGAGGCTTCACTCCGATGGCTTTGAGCGACGGCATAGCATCTCAAGAGCAAGTGGCGCTTGCTGAAGAGCGTATGCGCGAACGTCGCGCGTTTCTCGAACGTCTCGCGGTGCTTGAGGCCGCACGTGCGTCCGAGGAGCGTGAGGCCGCCGACGCCAACGGCAACGTGTGGCGATACGTTGTGCTCGATGACGCTGAAGTGCGCATCGTCTCATGCGTGCAGGCGGCGGTCGATTTGATGATTCCCGCCGAGCTTGAGGGCAAGCCCGTCGTGGCGCTCGCCGATGACGCCTGCGCCTACCTGGCCGATGTCGAGCACATCACGTGCCCCGACTCGCTTTTCTCGATCGGCTTCTGCGCGTTTCGCGGATGCAAGAATCTTCGTTCCATGGTGTTTCCCGCGACGCTTGCGTCGTTCGACTCCGATTGGCTGCGCTCCTGCAGCAAGCTCGAGCATCTCGTGCTTCCCGGCATGCTGCCGAAGCTCGACGCCCGCGTGTTCGATACGCCTCATCTCCGGTCGCTCGTCATCGGGGCAGGTACGATGGAGATCGTCCCCGGCACCTTTGCGAAAAGCGTCCTCGAGCGCATCAAGGTCGACGAGGCTAATCCCCTCCTCGCCTGTGACGGTCGTGCGCTCTACAGCAAGGACGGATCCGTTATGGTGGCACTCGCGCTGCCGTGCGCGTCGTATCGTGTTGCAGGAGGATGCAAGGCGATTGCCAAGAAGGCGTTCAGCAACTTCGCAGCAGTGGAGTGCATCGAGGTTCCCGCGGGGCTTGAGGTGCTCGACGAGTTCGCCTTCGCCAACACGGGCATCCAGTGCTTCAAGGCTCCGGAAAGCCTGCGCGTCATCGGCGAGAAGGCGTTCTTCCATTGCGCGAAGCTGCGTGATGTGGCGCTCAACGAAGGTTTGGAGCGCATCGACCGCAACGCGTTTTCGGGTACGTCGCTTATCGAGCTGCGTCTGCCTGCTTCCATCGAAGCGATCGCCAATCCGATTGCGGCGAACACTGCGCTCACGTACGCTGGGCCAGATGCGACGTTTTCCATTGCGCCTGGCGCGAAGCACCTGCTTCTCGACGAAGGGGGCGCCCTGTACGGGCGAGCGGGCGACGACCTGCGCCTCCTCCGCATGATGGACCCCGCTGTGCGGACATATCGCGTTCAGCCGGGAGCAACGATCATCGGCGAAGGTGCATTTGAGAAGCACACGTCCCTCGTCGAGGTTGTGCTGCCGGACGGGCTGCGCGAGATCGCCGCGAAGGCGTTCAAGGGCTGTACGGCGCTCGAGTGCGTCAATGTCCCGGAAAGCGTGACAAGCGTGGGCGCCGAAGCGTTTCTCGACACGGCGTTGCGGACCATTTCCATCCCCGAGCGCCTTGACGACATCGGCCCGAACGCGCTTGTGACGTATGGCGCTCATCACGGAGAGCGGCCGACATTGCACGTCGTCGAGGTGGATGCGCGCAACGAACGGTTCTTCCGCGTGCCAGGGCTGCTGCTTGAAAGGAAGGCGGACGGCGCGGCGCGCGTGGTGCTCTGCACGGGCGATGTCGACGCGGTGCACATTCCGCCCGAAGTGAACGAGATCGCCCCCTACGCACTCAACGGCGTGCGGGGCGTGCGCGAGCTCTACCTGTCCGATCGCATCCAGGATGTGGGCATGCGCGGCCTTGCCGTCGAAGGCCTGCTCGACCTGATCCACATCGACCTTGATAAGCCCGTCGGGTCGCACACCTTCTTCGAGCTGCGTTTTCCGCAGACCGATCGCGGCGCCCAGCAGATGATGCTAGCCCTGAGCGTTCCCGCGTATGTCGACGTTGCCGCATTGTTCGAGCATTACGACAGCGCGATCGTGAACGCGAGCAGCTTCGATCCCGCGAATGGGGGCCGTCTTGATATCTACGAGCAAAGTACGCGCATCGTCGAACGCATGCTCGACCCAGTGTACATGACGCCGGTCCATCGCGCGATGTGCGACCGCATGCTGCGCGACGAGATCGAAGACGTGTGCGTGGCGCTCGCGAAGCACGACGACCGGCGCACGGTTGATGCGCTCGTTGAACTGGGATATCTCAATGCCGACAACCTGTATTGCGTCATCGATCGAGTCGGGGCGGTGCAGGATGCGGCGATGACGAACTACCTGCTTGAGATCAAGCGCGAGCGCTTCGGGCAGCGCGCGATCGATTTCGATCTGTAGGAGGCATCATGGCGGGAGTACAACGAGCGGAGGACGAGAAGCTCAAGCGACGCCTTGAGGAGGATCGCCTCGGGGCGGACATCATCGACGAGTGCCGCGTCCAGCTTATGCTCAAGTTCCGTTTCCTCGATTTGGCGCTGTGGCGCATGAGCCTCGAGCCTTTGCGTGTGCACGCCGCCTATCCGCTGGCAACGGACGGCCGCCGCGTGGCGTACGATCCGCCGCGCGTAATCGCGCGGTTTCGCGAATCGTTCGAGGAGTCGGTGCGCGATTATCTGCACCTCGTGATGCACTGCATCTTCCGCCACCCCTTCGACGAGAACCACGACAACCGCGAGGCGTGGAGTCTCACCTGCGACATCATCGTTGAGAACGCTGTCATGGACATGTGCGGCGGCCGCTTCGAGAGCGAAGACGACGTGCGCCGTCGCGAGGTGATCAGCGAGATCAGGATGTTGGTGGGCAAGCTTCTCCCGAACAAGGTGTACACGCTCGTCAAAGGCATCGTGCAGACGCCCGATGGTCAGCATTACCGCGGTCTCGGGCGCAGCGCGCTCAACGAGTGGCACGACCTGTTCGAGCGCGACGACCACGGCGCGTGGCCGGCGTTCAACAAAGGAAAGCCTCAGAGCGACGATGCCGATGCCGACCGAAGCGATACGCGCGACGACGAGCCCGCCGCCTCGGATGACAGCGTCCGCATGGAGACGCAGGGCGAGGGCGAGCCGCCTGAGGATGAAGCCGAGCGCGACGTCGAGGCGATCGAAGAGGAGCCCGAGACAGCCCCCGAGGAAGACGGCGGCGCCGACGACGAATCCGACGCTGCCGAGGACGCGCAGGCGAGCGAGGAGACGGCCGACGGTGAGGAGCCTGCCGCGGAGAAGGACTGGGAGGATATCGCCAAGCAGATCGAGATGAACCTCGAGACGTTCTCCAAGGAGTGGGGCGAGGAGGCGGGCAGCCTCATGGCGAACCTCGCCATCGCCAACCGCAAGACGTACGGTTACACCGAGTTCCTGCGCAAGTTCATGATCGTCACCGAAGAGATGCAGATGAACATGGACGAGTTCGACTACGTCTACTACACCTACGGCATGGAGCTCTACGGCAACATGCCGCTTGTCGAGCCGCTCGAGTACAAGGAGACCGACCGCGTGCGCGATTTTGCCATCGTGATCGACACCTCGGAGTCCGTGAGCGGTGAGCTCGTGCGGAAGTTCATCACGCACACGTTTGACATTCTCAAAAGCTCCCAGGACTACGCCACCGAGGTGAACATTCATCTCATCCAGTGCGATGCGAAGGTGCAGTCCGATTTGAAGATCACGAACCTGCGGGACATCGATCAGGTCATGGAGAACTTCGTGATTCGCGGCTTCGGCGGAACGGACTTCCGTCCCGCATTCGACTACGTCGAGGTGCTGCGCAAGCGCGGCGAGCTGCGCGATATGAAGGGACTCATCTATTTCACCGACGGTCTCGGGCAGTTTCCCGAGAAAACGCCTGAGTTCGACGCGGCGTTCGTGTTCATGGACGAAGAGGGCCGCGATATACCGCCGGTGCCGCCGTGGGCCATGAAGATCGTGATCGACGAGGCGGGCATCACCCAACTCGCGAGCGGGATAGCTTAGAGGGAACAATCCACCGAAAGGGGAGTGACGATATGAACATCCAGTCAGCGAAGCAGCAGATCAAGGACACCGTCGAGGCGTACCTGCGGAAGGATGACGCGGGCATGTACGTCATCGCGCCGGTGCATCAGCGCCCCGTGTTCCTTCTCGGCGCGCCGGGCATCGGCAAGACGGCCATCATGGAGCAGATCGCCGCCGAGCTCGGCATCGGCATCGTGTCGTATTCGATGACGCACCACACGCGCCAGAGCGCGCTCGGCTTGCCGCGCATCGAGCATCACGAGTTCGAGGGTTTCGAGTACGAGGCGTCCGAGTACACGATGTCGGAGATCGTGGCCGCCGTCTACGACTACATGAAGCGCACGGGATTGCGCCAAGGCATTCTGTTCCTCGACGAGATCAACTGCGTGTCGGAGACGCTGTATCCGAGTATGCTCCAATTCCTGCAGTTCAAGACGTTCGGCAAGCACAAGGTGCCCGACGGCTGGGTGGTGGCCTGCGCGGGCAACCCGCCGGAGTACAACCGCAGCGTGCACGAGTTCGACATCGTGACGCTCGACCGCATGCGCGAGATCGACGTCGAGCCTGATTATGCGGCGTGGAAGACCTACGCCCAGGAGAAAGGGCTGCACCCTGCGGTGACGACGTTCCTCGAGGCGAAGAAGGACTGCTTCTACAAGATGGAGAGCAAACCGGGCGGCGGCAAGGCGTTCGTGACCGCGCGCGGCTGGGAGGACTTGGCGCAGATCATCGCGCTCTACGAGAGCATGGGTAAGCCCGTCGACCGCGAGTTGTTCAGTCAGTTCCTGCGCGACGACGAGATCTGCGACGCGTTCGCCGTGTACTACGCCCTCTTCGAGAAGTACCGTTCCGACTATCAGGTTGATGCCATCCTCGACGGTGCGGCGAGTGAGGCTATCGTGACCCGCGCGAAGGAGGCCGAGTTCGATGAGCGTCTCGCACTCATCAGCCTCATGCTCGACATGCTCGCGCGCAGCTGCGACGAGGTGCTTGAGCAGGAGGGCGTGGTGCTCGAGGTGCGCGACGTGCTGCGCGACGCCAAGGGCGAGCTCGTGCGCGGCGGTGCGCTCGTTGACGACGCGCTCGGCGCGCGGGTGATGCGGCGCGAGCGGGATCTCGATCGTAAGACGGCGGCGGGAACGGCGTCGGCGGCGTACGTGCGCCGCGAGCGTCTGGTGATTCGCCTGCTGAGGGACTTTGCAGCGCGCTGCGTAATCGACAAGAAGCCTGCGGGCGAGGAGGCGTTCGCCGCCATCGAGGCCGCGTACAAGGAAGAGGTGGGCAAGATTCAGCCCGCCGCCGACCGTGCGAGCTTGAAGATCGACCACGCCTTCGACTTCATCGACGCCTGCTTCGGATCGCGCGAGCTGCTCGTGTTCATGGCCGAGCTTGCGACGCGCAAGGCGACGACGCAGTTCGTGGCGCACTACGGTAACGACAAGTACTACGCGCATAACGAGGAGCTGCAGGTCGATTCGGCGCGTATGGGTTTGGCCGAGCGTGCGAGCATGCTTGAGGATCTGAGCGAGAACATCAAGCAGGCGGATGCCTCCGCATCTGATGCGCATGCGGCGGTGGGTCTGTCGATAGGGGCAGTCTCCGCGGGCTCGTCGGCGCAGGAGGCGGAGCAGGTCGAGGATCGCTCGCCGGCGCCCGTACATGCGAAGGCGTCCGACGCCCCGAGTAAGAACACCGCGCGCTACGACGAGGCGGCGCTGGCAGCGTACTACGGCGGCAAGCAGTTCGAGTACGGCTTCACGAGCTTGTGCAAGATGCTGCTGCCGGTGTCCGACCTCAAGGGCAAGAAGGTGCTTGACATCTGCTGTCGTCGCGGTAGGGGCGTGTACAAGCTGAGCGCCATGGTCGGCAACAAGGGCACGGCGATCGGCGTCGACTGGAGCCGCTCCTACATCGAGGAAGCGAAAGACGGCGCGAACCGCGCGTGGCATGACAGCGGCCTCTCCGGCAACAACATGGAGTTCCGCGTGGCCTATCCCGAGGACCTCATCTCCGCAGGATTCGGCACTGCGACGATGGATGTGGTGTACGTCAACAACGTAATGACGTTGCTCTACGATCAGGAGCAGGCGCTGCGTGAGTTCGGACGCGTGCTCAAGCGCGGCGGCTTGCTCATCATGGAGACGATCTTCGCCGATCGCCCGCGCAATGAAGACGTCGTTGCGCAGGCACGCGCGCTCGGCAACAGCGTGCAGGCGGCGCGCACGCAGGAGGAGAACTACGCGTGGCTCGAGGTGGCTGGCTTCCCCGATCCGTCGATCGAGGAGTCGTACGAGGTCGAGGCGGCGCGCGGTTACAAGGCCGACAGCACGTACGAGACGGTGCCGGGCGACGAGGACGTGCGCTACCAGGCGGTGTCGATCTACGCGATCAAGCGCTAGGAGCGCATTGCGGACGCGTGCGTTTGCCGTGACGTACGCGCCGTGAATTCCAGGCGATGTGCCGTGCCGCGAAGGCTTGTTCGCGGTATGATCAGCGGGCGGGTGTAGTGCGCGCCCGCCCGCTTGATGTGAGGGGGAACAATGGCCGAAGTGTCGGTTGATCGAAAGTTTCGCGGATCGGTGCGTCTGGCGACGCTGCACCTGTGGCGCGTTGCCAAGTCGACTGACCTTGAGCTGTGCTTCAAGGAGGCGCGTGCGCTGCGCATGATCAACGCCGAGCATGAGGCGTTCATTCGCCGCTGCTTCGCGCTCGACGCTCAGCTGGAGGCGGGTGAAGAGCCCGATGAGCCCATCACCGAGGAGCTCGTGCACGAGCTCCAGATGTGCGTTCTGCGCCTCAATTCCGCAGATCCCGCTTAGTTGGTCTTGCTGCTCTGCTGGGCAGCGGAGCGAGCTTTTCGTTGCCAGATTATATAGACGATCACGCCTGCTGCGAGAATGGGCAGGCCTGCGAGAAACATCGCCTCGAAACCGAAGCCTGCCGAGACCGCGCCGCCGATGATGGGACCGATGGCGTAGCCGACGTCGGTGCCGAGCAGATAAGTCGACATGGCCACGCCCGAGCGGTCGAGCGTCTCGAGTTCGCCGCATTTCGCCTGGATAGACGGCGTGACGGTGCCGCTGCCGAGCGCTTTGCACGCCGCTGCCACCAAGAACAGCCACAGTTGCTGCGAGAACGCGATCAACATGACTGCCAGCGCCTCGAACACCACCGATGGGAAGAACACCGCCGACAGACCGTGTTTGTCAGCCAGTTTGCCGGCGATGGGGCGGGTGAAGAACAACGTGAGCGAGTTGACCACGAAGAACAGCGAGATGCCCGCCACGCCGCGTGCATCGCCCACCATGACGATGTAGGTAGCGATGATGCCCCAGATGGTCAGGTAGCAGCATGCGGCGAACGCGAGCGGCAGGCACTTAATGCTAATGAATGCGTTGACGAGGTCGTAAAGCCGGCCTTTGCCGCTGGGCGCAGGCTTGCGATCGGGCGCGGTCGCCGATCGCTCGCCGTCGGGCGCTTTCTTTCGCGGGGACTCGCAAACGCTTGCTGGCTCGATCCCGTCGGGAGGCAGCATCAATCCCAGCGCAAGCGTGCAGGCGGCGATGCCCGCGCCGATGAGGAACATCGGCAGGAATCCGAACGCGCTGCTCACGGTGACGCCGAGCGCAGGTCCCAGCGCGTTGGCGAACACGTATGACGTGCCGAACCAGCCCATGCCCTCGCTGCGCCGCTCCTCTGGCAGGCTGTCGATCGCCATCGCCGAGATCGCCGTGCCGAACAGCGCGTAGAAGAAACCGTGGATAACGCGTAGCGTGATGAGCGCTGCGTAGCCGGTGGCGAACGCATAGCCGATCTGCGCCAAACATCCTACGATGACGGCGGTGAGCACGATGCGCTTGCGGCCCATGCGGTCGGAAAGGGCACCGCTGGCGGGCCGCGCGAAGAGGGCGGCGAACGTGAACGCGCCCGCCACCGCGCCCGCCATCACGAGCGTGTAGCCGAGCCCGGTGGCGTACTGTGCGATGACGGGTGTGATCATGTTGTAGGTGAACAGGTCGAGCGTCTGGATGAGCGCGAGCAAGACGAATCCCCGCGTCCAGAGGCGCGGTTTCGGCTTGCCGGTGGATGCATCATGGCTCGAGACTCTCATGCTCTTCCGATCGCAGAGGGAATGCCGCTCAGCGGCTTTTCCCATTGTAGTCCGGTGGTGAGGCGGCTGCATGTCGCGAGACGTTGCGCAGTTGTTGGGCGAGATCGCCTTTGGCGGGGCCCGTCGCTCGGGGGGATTGACGGGCCCCATGATAGGTGGCCAAGTGCGACCTGGGCCGACGGCTCAGTCGCCGAAGACGTGCCGGGCGCCGATGTAGTCCTTTGGCTTGCTGTTGCCGAACTCGGCGGCGGCTTGGGCGCGGCGGGCGCCTGCGGAGTTGGACTTGGCGGCGAACGTCTCGCAGAAGCCCTTAAGTCCGATGAGCAGTTCCTCGAGCGACCCCTGGTAGATGTCCTCCATGAACGTCTTGAACGCGGCGTACACCTGGTTCTTGTCGGAGATGCGCAGCTTGCGTGCGGTGACGGCAAGGTAGCCGTGCAGAGCGGCGTTGAGGCGCTGCGAGCCAGGGTCGTCGGCGTAGAGGCGCTCGATCGGCGCCCAGTAGAGGTTGTACAGGCGCGTCTGCTCGTCGTAGCCGGCATTGACCAGCAGCAGGTTGCGGATGAGGTCGGCCGTGGTGAGCGGCATGCCCTTGGAGTTGAGGCTCTCGAAGATGAGCTGCGGGCGGTCGTCGCCGTCGAGTGACGCCGCGATGATCAACAGGCGTTGGATGCCGTTCCAGATCGCCTGCGCGTCGTCGGCGGTGAAACCGTCGCCCATCTTGTCGCGGAACAGGCGGTAGTTGTTCGCGACGTTTTGGGAGAGTTCCTCTTCGTCTTGGGGCAGCTCGGTCCCTTCCACCACGGCGCGCATTGTGGCGCGATCAACGCGCGAGAGCACGAGCTTCAACGCGCCATCGACGGCATCGACGTGCAGGTAGCGGCTTGTTAACGTGTCAACATCGATGCCCTCGAGCGCGGTTCCCGTCTCGCGCATCCAGTCGCGCAGGGCGGTGATCAAAAGCGTCAGCGTGGCCGCTCGCTGCTGGCCGTCGATAATATCGAGGCGGTGTTCGGCCTCGTCGGTGCCGGGTTCGGTCGCGTAAAGCATCGTCCCGATGAAATGTGCGCTGCCCGTGCGGCCGGCGCGCTCGATGTCGGCCCAGAGCGTGTCGCACTGCGTGCGATCCCAAGCGTAGACACGCTGGTACACGGGGATGATCAGCTGGGTTGCGGGCGCGCCCAGAAAGTCGAGGAACATCTCTTGCTTCGTCAGCATCTCAATCACCTCACAGCGACGCGTCGGTGGCGTCCATCTTGGCGCGGGTGGCATCCGCGAACGCCTGGTTCGTGCTCTGTTTCTTTTCGTAGTGCGACACGAGCGTGGGCGCGCCGTTCTCAGCCCACTTGAACGCCGACTTGTACTTCTTCACGGCGTGGTAGCGGTAGTTCTCGGCCCAGATCATGCAGAAGTTGCGCAGCTCGTGCAAAAGGCTTTCGGTCGTGCCGGTGAATTCGTCTTCGACGTATTGCTTGAAGACGCTGTACACCTCGTCGCGACCGCGGGCGCGCACCTTGCGGAATCGCACCGAAAGCCAGCCCTGGATGGCGTTGTCCAGACGCAGCGAGCCGGGGTCGGGTTGGAACATGCCCTCGATGGGGTCCCAGTACTCGTCGTAGAGGCGCGTCTGCTCCTCGTGGGTTTCGGCGAGCAGCAGGTAGTTGCGCACGAGGTCGGCCGTGGTGAGCGGCTTGCCCTTTGAGTTGAGGCTCTCGAAGATGAGCTGGGCGTTGTCGGCGGCGCCCACCTCCGCGCTGATGACGAAGAGCTTCTCGATGCCGCGCCAAAGCGCGCGGGGGTCGAAGCCGTCCTCGTCCATGAGCGATTGGAAGAATGCCAGGTTGCGTTGGACGTTCTCGGAGGCGTTGTCGGGCAGCGGCGTGTCGTTGAGCACCGCTTCGAGCGTGGGGCCGTCGTTGCGCGACAGCACGAGCTTGCAGGGGGTAGCGGGCCCGTCGCCGACGCGCAGGTAGCGTGTCTCGATCGTGGCGGCGTCGATGCCGTCGAGCACCTGGTTGCGGGCCGCCAGATAGCGGCGCAGCGCCTCGAGCAGAAGCGTCAGCGTGGTCAGGCGCTGCTGCCCGTCGATGACCGCCAGGCGCTGGGAGCCAGCAGGGTCGGGATCCTCGTGCGCGTAGAGCAGCGTGCCGATGAAGTGCGACGCGTCGGCGCGGGCCGCACGGTGCAGGTCGAGCCACAGTTCGTGGCACTGACGCTCCTGCCATGAATAGAGCCGCTGGTAGACGGGGATGACGAACCGCGTGTCGGCTGTTCCCAACAAGTCGAGGAGGGGCGTTTTGCTCGTCTGCATGCGATCACCTCCGAAATCGGATGCGTGCTTTGCTTTTGAGATCAGTATAAGAGCTGCAGCGAGCCGCTGTTGAACGTTATCGTACGATGTGTTCGATAAACATCGCTACGATTCGCTACACTGTGTTCGATACGGGCGACGGAGGGGCGGAGTCGCTATGGCCTCCGTTGCCGTGTCGCCTGCTGAAGAGGGATCGAGGACGTATGGGAGATGCACGGTACGAGAAGAGGGACGTAGCGATCAAGGAGGCCCTCTTGCGCCTTCTGACAGGCGGAAAGCTCGAAGACGTTTCGATGTCAGATCTGGCGAGCGAGGCGGGGGTGAGCCGATCGACGCTCTATGCGCACTACGGAAACGTGCAGGACGTCTATGCGGCGCTCGTCGTCGAGTTTCTTGGAGATCTGCGTTCGCTCGAATCTCACCTGCACTGCAGCGATTGCGTGCAGTCCAGCGGTCGTCCGTTCTGCGTGGCGCTGCGCGAGGCGGGACCGTATGCGCCCGTCGTGCGCGATGAGCGGTTCATGCCGCTGCTGTTCGCGCTCGTTGAACAGGGCGCGTTTCCCGGCGGCGTGTCGAACATGTTCTCGGATCTGGGCATGAGTCGCATGCAGGCCGACGCGCTCTACCGCTTCCAGATGAGCGGCTGCTACGCCGTCGCGCTTGCCGATGTGTCGACGGGCGAGTGGGACATCGTCCAGCGCACCCTTGACGCTTTCATCCGCGGCGGCATCAACGCTGTGAGGGTTCCGCTATAGAGTTCCGCTTGTCTGGCGGCAAGCGGAACGAGCCGACGCTGCGAAGCCCTCTCGCACTGGATCTCGCGGCGATCCCGCAGGCTTGCGTACCGAAGTACGCGGCGCCTGCGCGATCCCGCGAATTCCGGGCACCAGGGCCCTTCTCGCTGACTTGCACTCGACCTACGAGCTCGAACTTGGTTCGGCGGCGACATCGGCCGTGCCCGTGCCGTCGCTGGGCTTCTGACCTGCGGCGTATGCTCGACCTGCGGCGTAAGCTCAACCTGCGGCGGATGCCCGACTTGCGGCAGGCTCCCGACCCGCGCGGCTGAGGTTACTTGTTGTCGTAGTATCCGCGCTCGAAGGCGGCGTCGCCTTTGCCGCAGCCTCCCTGGTAGCAGGTGGGAATGAAGTCGAGCACCTTCTTGGAGATCTCGGGTTGGGTGCGCAGCTTCACGAGCATGTTGTACACGGCGGCGCCGTCGATCTCGACGATGCGCGGATTCTTCGACTTCATGGCGAAGTACACGTCGGCCGCCGAATACCCCTCCACGCGGATCGGGTCTTCGATCGCGTCGAAGAACCGCGGCTTGGGCAGATCGACGTAGGCGCAGAACTCGCGGTAGATATCGTCGTGCTCGGGCGCGAAGAGGGTCTTCGTGTAGTCGGGCCGGTGCGAAAGGGACGAGGTCTCCTCGGTGAGTTCGGCGTCCAGCTCCTCGAAGTACTTGCGTGCGGTACAGCCGCGTTCGGCGGTGCCGGCGGCGATCATCTGCTGCTCGCGTTCGTAGGATCCCATGGTTTCTCCTTTCACGTGGTTCGACGCGGTGCGTTCCTGATACGTTTGCTTGACGGCGGGAAAGAACGTCTCGAGGGCGACGAACGCCATCGAATTGCGGATGGGCTGCCACATCTGCGAGAGCCAGTTGAGCTGGGGCTCGCCGGGCTTCGGGACGCTGCGCGGTGGCTTGCGCGCAGCGCTGCGCCGCCTTCGCACCGTTCGTATGCCCGTTCGCTGCACGGGCGCTGCTGTGCTTTCGCTGTGCTTGCGCGGCGGTTCGCCCGCAACATCCGCGGGAGCGGTCTTTTTCGCCGTGCGGTCGAGCGCGCGCATGACGGTCATCGCGCTCACCTGCGACCCGCCTTTGCGCGCGAGCAGCTCGGCGGCTTTCTGGTATGAGACCTCCGAGGCAACCTCGGCGAGGAACGACAGGGCGCCGGGCGATATCTGGCGGTTCCAGGGAAGCTTGAGCGCGTCGGCGAGAGGGATGACGGTGCGCCCGTCAGCGCGGTTGCGCACGCGGTGATACCGGAACGACACATCGCCCACTTCGGTAACGAGCGTGCGGCGCCGTACGTCGTGAACGCGCTGTCCGTCGGGCAGATCGGCGCACAGATCCTGGTCGTGCTGCTCGAGCGCGGCTGCCATCGCCTTTGCTATGACGACATGCCCCACCTCAATGGCCTTGCTCTCGAACTGCTCGAACGTCATGGTGCGGTCCGTTGCGAGGATGTTGGTGAACACCTGCGCGAGGTGGCGAACCGCTAGGGAGGAGCTGGCTCTCATGTCCGCCACGGGTCCCTCCTTCGCTGTTTCTTTCTTGGCATTATCTTCGGTCCGTCGAAACGAAAATGCAAGAACTCAAAAGGTTATGAGTCGACGGGTTCTACCGCGCGGCACGACGTTTGCTCCCGTGCCGTGCCGCGGCGTGTGTTTCTGCGTTGAGCTATCGAACGAACTGCTGTTTGCGGTAAAATAACAAGTTGCTGCGCATCGGTCGCCCTGACGGTTTCGGGCGCGTCGCGCGGCTGCAACTATACAGGACTAGGAATAGCTGGAGTAAGACGGTGGAAGTTAAAGACAAGGTACGTGAGGACGACGGCGAGCGCCAGGAGCTCGTTCTCACCATCACCGCATCGGCCGATGAGGTTGACGAGTGCACGCGCAAGTTCTTCAAGGATGTCGCCCAGAGGGACATCCCCGGTTTTCGCAAGGGGAAGGCTCCGCGTGCCGTGCTGGAGCAGAGCGTCGGCGGTCACACCAACGCCATGGGCGGCGTTGCTGAGCTGCTCGTCAATGAGTATGCGCTCAAGGCGATCGACGACGCCGACGTGGTGTTCATCGACGAGCCGCAGTTCAACATCGAGGACCAGGTCGAAGAGGGCAAGCCGTTCACGTTTACGGTTTCGGGCAGCGTTGCGCCGGTCATGAAGCTGACGAGCTACGAGCCCGTCTCCATCGAGATGCCTCCGGAGGAAGCGACCGACGAAGAGGTCGAGGAGCAGCTGCACGCGCTTCAGGATTACTACCACTCCTTCGAGGACATCGCCGATGCCGACCACGAGGCCGCAATGGGCGATTACGCCATGGTCACGATGACGGTCACGAACCACGACAGGGTGATCCTGCGCGCCGCCAAGCGCATGATCGGCCTTGGCGAGGGCACGATGCCCGCATCGTACGACGAGCAGCTGATCGGCGCGAAGGCGGGCGAGATCCGCGAGTTCGACTTCGAGGCGAAGGACGAGAACGGTTCCTCCGATTTCGGCGACGGCGACCTGCATGCCGTCGTTGAGGTGGAGAGTTTCCGCAAGCGCATCCTCCCCGCGATCGACGACGAGCTTGCCGTCAAGGTGGGCTGCACCGACGTCGAGGACATGCGCAAGCAGCTGCGCATGGCGGTCAACATCCAGAAGAGCAAGGATCTCCCCAAGCTCATGGTCGATCGCGCCGTCGAAAAGCTCATGGAGCGCCTCGATGGCGAGGTTCCTTCGTACTACGTCGACTTCATCCGCCAGGACGTGGGCCGCGAGCTCATGAAGTCCCTCGAGGAGCAGGGCACGAACCTGCAGCAGTGGCTGCTCGACGGCCGCGGCGACGCCGACAAGCTGCGCGAGCAGGTCTCCACCGAGGCACAGCGCCGTGCGGCGATCGACTGCGCTCTCGAGGCGCTCTTCGTCGAGAAGGGCCTCGAGGTGACCGAAGAGGACGTCGCCAAGATGTTCGAGGGCGACGACGAGATGGAGACCCGCGAGAAGTGGGAGAACGCCCACCGCATGGCCAACATCCGCAAGATGTGCCGCCAGTCGAAGGCGACGCAGTGGCTGGTCGACAACGCCGAGGTGACGGTCGTTGACGGCGAGGGCAACGTGATCGAGGCCGCCTCCGACAAAGACGCCGAATAAGGTAACAGTTCCGCCCGCGTCACGCGGGCGGCTTGTTGGTTCTAACAGATAGGAGCAAGACAAATGCAGCTTGGTTCCACGGTTACGCTCGTGTACACGGGCAAGCTCGACGACGGCACGGTTTTCGGCTACGCCACGCCCGAGAACCCCATGAAGTTCCAGACGGGCATGGATATGGCGATCGACGGTTTCGAGCAGGCTATTCTCGAGATGAACGAGGTGGGCGAGAAGAAGACGTTCACCGTTGACCAGTATGCCGCGTACGGCGAGTACCTCGACGATTTCGTCGCGCGCATCCCGATGGAGCAGATTCCCGTGCGCCACGAGATCGCCGTCGGCAAGCGCATCTGGATGTCGAACAGCAAGGAAGGTGATGCGACCCCTGCGACGATCATCGAGATCGACAAGGAGAAGGGTGAGGTCGTGTTCGACCTGAACCACCCGCTCGCAGGCAAGGATCTCACGTTCGAGGTCGAGATCCTCGAGATCGAGGATGCGCCCGAGAACTTCGTGTCGGCGCGTGAGAAGGCCGAGCACCTCAAGGAGCAGGGCAAGCTTCTCGGCGGCGACCAGGGCGAGTCCTACCGCTAGGGTTTTGGCGATCGCTGTCGCTGCTGCGAGATAGACGCATTAAAAAAGGGAGCCGATCGGCTCCCTTTTTTAATGCTCGGACGGTTTTCCGCTTACAGGCTCATGAAGCTGTCCGGGAACTGCTTGTTGGCGTTGAGCACGTCGACGCTCGTGTCGCCGTAGCGCAGCCACTCCTCGTCGGTGGGACGGCGCTTGATCATCGCGTTCTCCATGACCTCCTTGAGCGCCTTGGTCTTGAGAGCGTACTCCTCCATGCCGGCGAGGCGTCCCTCGAGCTCGATCTGACGGCGCTTCTCAGCCTTCTCCTGGATGCTGTTGCCCGGGATGATGGCGTAGAAGTCCTCGGCCTCGAGCGTGAAGCCACGGTGCTCAGCGTATGCGGCGAGCGCGGAGTCCTCCTTGAGGCTCTGGATGGTGCGCTCCTTCACGTCAGCGTAGAGCTGCTCCTCGGTGATGCCGCGCTGCTTGCAGAACTGCTCGACGGTCATGCCCTGGCGCGTGATCATCTCCTCGAGGCGGTAGTTGGCGGCGTAGACCGACTCCTCCACGAGGTCGGCGGGCAGCTCCTCCACGAGGCGCTTCGACAGCTCCTTGCAGATGACGTCCTGGTCGGCGAGCTCCTGGATCTCACGGTTGTCCTTGTACATGTTGTAGCGGATGAAGATGAGCAGCTCTTCGACGCTCTTGAAATCGTCGGTATGGGCGTCGACCCACTGATCGGTGAGCTTCGGCTTCTCGCCGTTCTTGCAGCAGGTGATCTCGAGCCAGCGCAGCGCCTGCTGGCGAATGACGTCCTCGGGGATCCTTACCTCTTCCGCGATGACGTAAACTGGATCGTAGGAGGTAAGCGTAAAGTGCTGGGTTGCCATAGAATAGCCTTCCGTTGGTCGTAAATTCACGAAGCAATATTTTACAACTATATGCTGGCTGATTGCGCGATCGTCGAAAGATCGACAGGGTTTTGCGCATGTTTTCGAGGTTGCCGCATGAGGCGGTTTTGCAGGGGCGATACGGTATAATCAGTGAGATTTGGGCGGCGCGCAACATGTTCTGCGCGGATGCGGAGACTTCACGCGCGGAACGCGACAGGGGGCGTGTTGCGTGGTTCCCGCCGTCGTTGGTTCACCCCGATGAAACTGCCGAGGGGGCTGTTTTGGCGAAGAACAACAAAGTGTATTTTCCGATCGACGCCGTTGCGAAGCATGAGGACTTCGACATGTGGTACGACGACGGCGACCTGTTCCTCCATTTCGAGGGCGATTGGTCGGAGGAGAAGAACAAGATTGCCGTGATCGGTCGCATGGGCGGTGAGATTGGCTGCATCAAGCCCGACTTCAAGTCGCTCTCGTACTACCTGCGCGAGGGGCGCTGGGAGTACAGCCTGGTCACGCACACCATCTTCAAACATTACTACGTCGAGGGCATGGTCTGGGACATCCACGGCTCGATGCGCAACCCACCGTTCACCATCTACACGCAGAACCGTGCGGGCGACAAGGTGAAGGACGTGCACATCAAAGTCGTCGACTTCCGCAACAAGGGCCTGTGCTACGAGGTGCGCGTGAAGGACCTGAGCAAGCTGCGTATTGCGGCCATTGCAGCCGTTGCGATCTGCATCAAAGAGGAGAACAAGGGCGAGAGCCGCGGTGAGGACCTCACCAAGGATGCGCCGCGCATGGAGCGCATCAAGCGCCGCATCTTCTCGAGCAGCTCGAAGACGTACGACGAGATGGTGGCCGAGGATCCTGAGATTGCCAAGATCGCCGCGATGGAGCCGCGTCCGAGCCGCTAGTTTCGAGCTTTGCGCAGATGAGGGCGGTTCGACTTCTCGAGCTGCGTTCGGCTTGCTGCCGCGCGCAAAAGCGGTGCGTTGTGCGCTCACACGTTATCCCGTGGGTGCATGCTTGCTGCTGATCTTCGTGCGGAGCATGTGGAGCAACGCGTTCACGACTTCGCGTGCGCGGGAGCTTCGTGCGGGGGCTTCGCGTGAACGGGAACGGCGTGCGACGCGCCTTCCTCCCGCCGCTTTAAAAGCAAACGAAAAGACCCCCGGCAATGCCGGGGG
>UMHS01044212.1_pt1 | contig 21081 bp, 20 predicted proteins | sample 1965611 | NCBI WGS metagenome assembly UMHS01 (sample SAMEA4836106, study PRJEB28245) | human gut metagenome | biome: gut microbiome; material: fecal sample | place: Denmark | collected 2008
CCAAGTGTTGGTGGAAGGCTACTACAAACAGATTCAGGCGATCTCGGAAAATCTCGGCATCCCCGTCCCCACCGACTGGTTTCAGACGTTGCTCCGTATGCCGGACGTTATGTCTAAGACTGAAATCCAAGAGTTGACGGAAGAAGAATGGGAAATGGTACGTGCCACCGTTCTCGAAGCAATCGGTCATCTGGTAGACTTCCGCAAACAGGAAGGCGCCGCACTGGAAAAGAAGTTCCGCGAAAAGATAGCTAACATCGCACTGCTGCTCGAAAAGATAACTCCTTACGAAAAAGAACGGGTGGAGAAAGTCAAGGAACGTATCACCGACGCGCTCGAAAAGACGCTGAACACGGACTACGACAAGAACCGACTGGAACAAGAACTGATCTACTACATCGAAAAGCTGGATGTCAACGAGGAAAAACAACGTCTCACCAACCACCTGAAATATTTCATCAGCACGCTGGAAAGCGGCAACGGACAAGGCAAAAAACTCGGTTTCATCGCTCAGGAAATGGGACGGGAAATCAATACGCTTGGCAGCAAGTCCAACCATGCCGAAATGCAGAAAATCGTTGTGCAAATGAAAGATGAACTGGAACAGATCAAGGAACAGGTGCTGAACGTTATGTAATTATTTAATGGAAAATTAAACAAATGACTGGCAAGTTAATTATTTTTTCTGCCCCGTCCGGTTCGGGCAAATCGACTATTATCAACTATCTGCTGACGCAGAACTTAAATCTCGCGTTCTCCATTTCTGCAACCAGCCGCCCACCGCGCGGGACGGAGAAACACGGGGTTGAATATTTCTTCCTTACTCCCGAAGAGTTCCGTTGTCGCATTGAGAACAACGAGTTTTTGGAATACGAAGAAGTGTACAAGGATCGGTATTACGGAACGCTGAAAGAACAAGTGGAAAAGCAGTTGGAGAAGGGGCAGAACGTAGTATTCGACTTGGATGTAGTAGGCGGATGCAACATCAAAAAGTATTACGGTGAGCGTGCATTGTCCATCTTTGTACAGCCGCCCTCCATCGAAGAACTCCGCTGTCGGCTGACGGGTCGGGGCACGGATGAGCCCGAAGTAATCGAATGCCGCATCGCAAAGGCGGAATACGAAATGACTTTTGCTCCCCAGTTTGATCGTGTCATCGTCAATGATGATCTGGAGGCGGCAAAGGCTGAGACACTGAAAGTTATCAAAGAATTTCTGAATAAGGAATGAAAGAGTCTCTGAAAAGACAAAAACTAAAAACCGGAATCTTCAGCGGGTCATTCAATCCGGTACACATCGGACATCTGGCCTTGGCCAACTATCTTTGCGAGTATGAAGGACTGGACGAAATTTGGTTTATGGTCAGCCCGCAAAACCCGCTGAAAGCAGGGACGGAGCTATGGCCGGACGACCTGCGTCTCCGGTTAGTAGAACTTGCCACAGAAGAATATCCCCGCTTCCGCTCTTCAGACTTCGAGTTTCATCTGCCCCGCCCTTCATACAGCGTACATACGTTAGAAAAGCTACATGAAACTTATCCGGAACGGGACTTCTACTTAATTATCGGCTCGGATAACTGGGCCCGCTTCGACCGCTGGTATCAATCGGAGCGCATCATCAAAGAAAACCGTATTCTTATCTATCCCCGCCCCGGATTTCCGGTAAATGAAAACGGGCTACCCGAAACAGTCCGTCTGGTCCATTCACCTACCTTTGAAATAAGTTCTACGTTTATCCGTCAGGCACTTGATGAGAAGAAAGATGTAAGATACTTCTTGCATCCAAAGGTTTGGGAGTATATTAGAGAATATATCCGACAGAGTATAAGGGAGCACTGATCATCTACTCTTTGAGACGATGAAGCGTAATCATTATGATTTCCGCCGGAGCACCAATGCGTACAGGCATCTGAGAAGTACCGATCCCATTAGTAACAATCAATGGCATTTTAGTTGAATTGTACGCCAGTCCGGTCAGAAAGCGGGTGCCGTAGTGGGAGTTCTGTATCGGGGCGTAACCGAATACGCGTACCTGTCCACCATGAGTATGTCCTGCCAAAGCGATGTCCGTGTTGGCCACCGAAACATCCTCCACGTAGTCGGGAGTATGCACCAACAAGATAACGAAGTCGTTGGGAGAAAGCGCCAGTGTGGGCGACACCCCATTTTGTTTCAAGTCGAAAGGATTGCGTACTCCGGCAAGGATAATCTGCTGACCGTCTTTGCGTAATGTATCGACTTCGTGTTCCAGCGGACGCATCCCGTAATGCTTCATCGTGCGGATTATTTCGTCATGGCAGCGTTCATAATCATTATTTCCCATTACTCCGAAAGTTCCCATCGGTGTTTTCACACGGGCCAATGCGGCAAATAACGGTTCTACGTATTCACAGCCTTCCTGATAGTCTCCTCCCATCAGCAAGACGTCCGGTTTCTGAGCGATCAAAAGATCGACGAGGTTGTTCAAGCCTTTCTCTTTCAGCAGACTCTTGTAATGCAAGTCGGAAATGAAGGCGATGCGGAAGCCTTCGAAGGCTTCGGGGACATCACGGTGGGTGAAGTCATATTCCACGACACGGTCTATGCCGCTATAAGTGGCAGGGACGTTCACGGTAGAAGACGTGATCTTCGTTCCGCGAAGTACCAAATTACGTTCTTCCTGCTCGGTCGCAGCTTCTTTCTTCGCTGTTTTCTTCTGCTTTTTCGTCGAAACTTTCAAGTCGGCAAGCTGAGAATGATCCGGAGCAAACAAGCCGTCGATAGCGGCGGAACTGTCCGGACGGACGGAATCGACATTGAGCACAGGACGAGGCAGGATCGATACAACATTCTTCTTTGACTTACAAGATACGAACAGGAATAATACGAATATTATGAACAGGTAATTTATTTTTTTCATCTTCTTTGGTTTATTTTCTTCTACATATAACACATTCCCCCACTATTTGAGGCGCAAAGATAGGAAAAATCATGTATCTTTGTCCGTCAAAACTTATTATTATATATTAAAGCATGGAAGAAGTAAAGCGTAACTCGCTGCGTGCGTGGATATTAGCAGCACGTCCCAAAACTCTGACAGGAGCCATTACGCCGGTCATGATCGGTAGCGCACTTGCTTATATGGATGGACATTTTCAATGGTTGCCGGCCCTTATCTGCTGCCTGTTCGCCAGTCTGATGCAAATTGCCGCCAATTTTATCAACGACCTCTTCGACTACCTCAAAGGAACCGACCGCGAAGACCGGCTGGGACCGGAACGAGCCTGCGCACAAGGCTGGATTTCACCGAGAGCCATGCGAAACGGAATCATCGTCACCGTCCTGTTCGCCTGTCTGATCGGATCTGCGCTGCTGTTTTATGCCGGATGGGAGCTGACCATAGTAGGACTTCTCTGCGTACTCTTCGCTTTCCTCTATACCACAGGTCCTTATCCATTATCCTACAACGGCTGGGGCGATGTTCTGGTCATCGTATTTTTCGGATTCGTCCCCGTGGGCGGAACGTACTACGTACAGGCGCTGACATGGACTTCGGACACAACGGTAGCTTCTCTGATCTGCGGACTGCTGATTGATACCTTGCTGGTAGTCAACAATTACCGAGACCGTGAAGCGGATGCACGGAGCGGAAAGCGGACGGTCATCGTTCGTTTTGGCGAGAAGTTCGGACGCTATCTTTATTTGATGCTGGGGGTGGCAGCAAGTCTTCTGTGTTTCTGGTTCTTCTTCGAAGGACACTTGTTTGCCGCACTTCTTCCGTTACTCTACCTGATTCCTCATGTCCTCACATGGAGACGGATGGTGCAGATTCACAGTGGTAAAAAATTAAACAGCATACTAGGTGAGACTTCACGTAATATGCTGTTAATGGGTATTTTGCTATCAATAGGATTCTTGATCCGACATTGATTTATTTTCCGTACATCTTTTCGTAATAGCCTTGATAGTCTCCGCTGGTCACCTCTTCCACCCAGTCTTGATTTTCAAGATACCATACGATTGTCTTCACGATGCCATCTTCAAATTTCGTTTCGGGATACCAGCCCAAGGCGTTCGTGATCTTCGTGGGATCAATGGCATAACGCTGGTCGTGCCCCAGACGGTCTTTGACAAAAGTGATCAGATCGTTGTTGATCCAGTCAACGGAGATTTCTCCGTCTTCACCTTTCACTTTCTTTTTGAGGACCTGACGATATTCCGGTTTCTCGGTCATTAGTTTACGGATAGTGGCAATGGTCAGCTTCACAATTTCAAGATTGGTTTCTTCGTTGTGACCACCTACGTTGTACACTTCGCCCTCTTTGCCTTCGCGCACTACCAAGTCGATCGCTTTGCAGTGGTCTTCTACGTAAAGCCAGTCGCGCACGTTGCTTCCGTCACCGTAGACAGGCAGATGTTTGCCTTCGAGTATATTCTTGATAATCAGCGGAATCAGTTTTTCGGGAAAATGATAGGGGCCGTAGTTGTTGGAACAGCGGGTGATCGTTACCGGCATTTTATAAGTGTCGTGATAAGCCATGACTACCATGTCGGCACTGGTTTTCGAAGCGCTGTACGGGCTGTGCGGACAAAGCGGGGTTTCTTCCGTGAAGTAGCCTTCCGCACCGAGTGAGCCGTACACCTCGTCAGTAGATACCTGATGGTAGCGCACTCCTTTTCTCCAGGTAGGATATCCCTGTTCGTCCTTACCCATCACCCAGGCACGGCGGGCACAATCCAGCAGATTCTGCGTACCGAGGATGTTGGTGATCAGAAACAGTTGCGGGTTTTCGATACTGCGGTCTACATGGCTTTCGGCGGCGAAGTTCACGACATAGTCGAAACGGTATTCGGCAAAAAGGCTGTCCACCACTTCGCGGCTGCAAATGTCTCCTTTGATAAAGAAACAACGTTCGTTGTCGATATCTTTGGCAATAGTTCCCAGATTACCCGCATACGTCAGGGCGTCAAGAACCACCACTTTTATATCGCTGTGCTTGGCCAAGATATACTTAATATAATTGGCGCCAATAAATCCTGCGGCACCGGTCACCAGATAAGTTTTCATATATGATTATTTATGTTTATTTCAAGGGTTGTTTAGACAGTTCTATCAGGTATTTACCGTATTCGGTCTTTTCGAGTTTCTGTCCAAGCAGCAGCAATTGTCCGGACGAAATCCATCCTTGCCGCCAGGCTATCTCTTCGATACAGCTGACGTAGAAGCCTTGCCGGTTCTGAATGGTAGCCACGAAGTTGGAGGCTTCGAGCAGGCTGTCGCAGTTTCCGGTATCCAGCCATGCGAATCCGCGTCCGAACAGTTCCACGTTCAGTGTTCCTTCTTCGAGGTACAGGCGGTTCAAGTCCGTTATCTCATATTCTCCACGTGCCGAAGGGCGGAGAGAAGCCGCTTTTTCCGTCACGGTAGCGTCGTAGAAATAAAGTCCGGGAACGGCATAATTACTTTTCGGCACCAGTGGCTTTTCTTCCAGAGAAATCACTTTGCCTTGTTCGTCGAACTCCACTACCCCGTAAGCCCGAGGATCTTTCACGTAATAGCCGAAGATGCAGGCTCCCTTCTCCACACCGGCAGCACGCCGGAGCATAGCGGAAAACCCTTGTCCATAAAACATATTGTCCCCAAGAATCAGACAACCTGCCTCACCGTTCAAGAAATCAGCTCCCAACACAAAGGCTTGTGCCAGTCCGTTAGGCTGCTCCTGTATTTTGTAAGAGAAAGACATCCCGAGCTCCTCACCTGAGCCCAACAAGTCCCGAAACATCGGCAAATCACGCGGAGTAGAGATGACCAAGACCTCCCGTATCCCTGCCAGCATAAGCGTAGACAGCGGATAATAGATCATCGGCTTGTCGTATACAGGCATGATTTGTTTGGAAATCGCTTTGGAAAGCGGATAAAGACGAGTGGCGCTTCCACCGGCCAGAATAATTCCTTTCATTGTCGTCTGAGTTATTCATTTTACTGTGTGCAAAGGTCGGAAAGAAATCTGACGTGACAAAATGAATTGTAAGAAATCTATCCTGCCAGTTCAATAACTTCGAGGTCTTTGAACGTTCCGTTGTCGATGACAAAGCGCACCATTGTCCGCACTTTATGGAAACCGGACATCCCTGCGGCTCCGGGATTGATGTGCAGCATGTCCAACGTTTTGTCGTATTTCACCTTTAATATATGGGAGTGTCCGCTGATGAAAAGTTTCGGCGGACGTGCCATCAAACTGCCGATAACCGAAGGGTCGTACTTGCCCGGATACCCGCCGATATGCTTGATCAGCACTTCCGCTCCGTCCACCGTGAAGCGGTTCACCTGCGGGAACATCTTCCGTATTTCTTGCCCGTCTATGTTGCCGTAAACTGCCCGCAGGGGACGGAAAGCCGCTAGCTTCTCGGCTACTTCTACCGAACCGATATCTCCGGCATGCCAGATTTCGTCGCACGATTCAAAATATTCGAGATATTTTTCGTCCCAATAAGCGTGGGTATCGGACAATAATCCAATTCTTGTCATAATTTTCTTTGTTTAGTCCTGCAAAGATACTATATTTGGGAAAATCTTAAAGCACATGGAAAGCAAATATAATTATTTCAAACGTGATATCAGCTGGCTCTCATTCAACTATCGGGTGTTGCTCGAAGCGCTGGATGAGCACCTGCCGCTATACGAGCGCATCAATTTCATCTCCATCTACTCCTCCAATCTGGAAGAGTTTTACAAAATCCGGGTGGCGGACCACAAGGCCGTGGCATCCGGCGCAACGGAGAGCGATGAAGAAACCGTACAATCCGCCCGCGAACTCGTGGAAGAAATCAACCACGAAGTAAACCGCCAGCTGGACGACCGTGTACGCATTTACGAAGAAAAGATACTGCCCGCCCTGCGCAAAAACCACATCATCTTCTACCAGGACAGACACGTGGAACCGTTTCACCAGCAGTTTATCAAGGACTTTTTCCGGGAAGAAATCTTCCCCTACCTGCAACCCGTGCCCGTATCGAAAGACAAAATCGTCTCTTTTCTACGAGACAACCGGCTCTACCTCGCCATCCGCCTCTATCCGAAGGAAAACAGGAACCCCGCCAACCGGCAGCCTTTCTATTTCGTCATGAAGCAGCCGTACGCCAAAGTGCCCCGTTTCATCGAACTTCCGCCCCGTGGAGACAACTATTACATCATGTTCACCGAGGACATCATCAAAGCGAACCTCAACCTTATTTTCCCCGGCTACGACGTCGATTCGAGCTACTGCATCAAAATATCCCGTGACGCCGACATTCTGATAGATGACACCGCCAGCAGCGCCGACCTCGTAGCCCAACTGAAAAAGAAGGTAAAAAAACGCAAGATAGGCGACGTCTGCCGCTTTGTCTACGACCGTGCCATGCCGCAAGACTTCCTCGACTTTCTGGTCGACGCCTTCCGCATCCACCGTGACGAACTCGTCCCCGGCGACAAGCACCTGAACCTCGAAGACCTGCGCCACCTGCCCAACCCGAACAAGTCTCTCCGCCGCATCGAAAAGCCGCAACCGATGAAGCTGAACATCCTCGACGAAAAAGAATCGATCTTCAACTACGTCGCCCAAAAGGACCTGCTGCTGTATTACCCGTACCACTCTTTCGAGCATTTCACCCATTTCCTCTACGAAGCAGTACACAATCCGGAGACGCGCGAAATCATGGTCACCCAATACCGTGTAGCCGAAAACTCGGCCGTCATCAACACCTTGATAGCCGCCGCGCAGAACGGTAAGAAAGTCACCGTATTTGTCGAGCTCAAAGCCCGTTTCGACGAAGAGAACAACCTCGCCACCGCCGAAATGATGCAAGCCGCCGGCATCAAAATCATTTACAGCATCCCCGGACTAAAAGTACACGCCAAAGTGGCCCTCGTCCGTCGCCGCGGACTGAATGGAGAGAAAATCCCCAGCTACGCCTACATCAGCACGGGCAACTTCAACGAAAAGACCGCCACCCTATACGCCGACTGTGGACTTTTCACCTGCCGCAAGGAAATAGTGAACGACCTTTACAACCTCTTCCGCACCCTGCAAGGCAAGGAAGATCCGAAATTCACCACTCTCCTCGTCGCCCGCTTCAACCTCATACCGGAACTGAACCGCCTCATCGACCGTGAAATATCCCTTGCCGACCAAGGCAAAGGCGGACGTATCATCCTCAAAATGAACGCCCTCCAAGACCCTGCAATGATCGACCGACTCTACGAGGCCTCCGAACACGGCGTGCAGATCGACCTCATCGTCCGCGGCATCTGCTGCCTCATACCAGAGCAGTCATACAGCCGTAACATCCGTGTCACCCGCATTGTCGACAGTTTTCTGGAGCACGCCCGCATCTGGTATTTCGGCAACGAAGGGCACCCCAAAGTATACATGGGCTCGCCCGACTGGATGCGCCGCAACCTCTACCGCCGTATCGAAGCCGTCACCCCCATCCTCGACCCTGACCTGCGCGCCAGTCTGATCGAAATGCTCCATATCCAGCTCGCTGACAACCAAAAAGCCTGTTGGGTAGACGACAAACTGCAAAACGTATTCAAAAAAAGAGCGTCCGGCACCCCTGCTGTCCGTGCCCAATACGATTTTTATGAATGGCTCAAAAAAGACATTGTAACAGAAATGTAACACGTATGACATTTTTCCGCAACGTTAAACTCCGTTCTTTGCCTCCATAAATAAACATACACAACTTTCTTTATGGAGACAATTTACTTATGCATTATCATTTTCCTGTTCGTGCTGGCCGTGTTCGATCTCATCGTCGGAGTCAGTAATGATGCAGTCAACTTTCTGAATTCGGCGGTAGGCGCCAAGGCCGCTTCGTTCAAAACCATTCTTTTCATAGCCGGGATCGGTATTTTCATTGGCGCATCCCTGTCCAATGGCATGATGGATATAGCCCGTCACGGAATCTATCAGCCCGAGCATTTCTACTTTGCCGAAATCATGTGTATACTGCTCGCCGTCATGCTGACCGACGTAGTCCTTCTGGACGTCTTCAACTCTATGGGCATGCCCACCTCCACGACCGTTTCGCTGGTCTTCGAGCTGCTCGGAGGAACTTTCGCCCTCTCCCTGATCAAAGTAAACAATGACGCCACCCTTGCGTTGGGCGATCTGATCAACACCGACAAAGCACTTTCCGTGATCATGGCCATTTTCGTGTCCGTAGCCATCGCCTTCTTCTTCGGTATGTTAGTACAGTGGCTCGCCCGCATCGTTTTCACGTTCAATTACACGAAAAACATCAAATACAGCATCGGCCTTTTCGGTGGGATCGCCGCCACCTCCATCATCTACTTCATGCTGATCAAAGGGCTGAAAGACAGCTCCTTCATGACCCCCGAAAACAAACAGTGGATACAGGACAACACGCTGCTGCTCATCGCCAGCTTCTTCGTCTTCTTCACGGCACTGATGCAAGTGCTTCACTGGCTCAAAGTCAATGTTTTCAAAGTAGTGGTGCTGATGGGCACCTTTGCTCTCGCCCTCGCCTTCGCCGGCAACGACCTCGTCAACTTCATCGGAGTCCCCCTCGCAGGCTACTCCTCCTTCATAGACTACACCACCAACGGAGCCGGAGCAAGTCCGGACAGCTTCCTGATGACCTCGCTGCTAGGCCCCGCCAAGACACCGTGGTACTTCCTTATCGGTGCCGGCGCCATCATGGTTTACGCCCTCTGCACCTCCAAAAAGGCGCACGCCGTCATCAAGACCTCGGTAGACCTCTCCCGTCAGGATGAAGGAGAAGAGAACTTCGGAAGCACCCCGATGGCACGCACACTGGTACGTTTCAGCATGACACTTGCCAACGGCACCTCCCGCATCATGCCCGAAAGCACGAAGCAGTGGATCAACTCCCGTTTCCGCAAAAACGAAGCCATCATAGCCGACGGAGCCGCTTTCGACCTCGTCCGCGCCTCTGTCAACCTCGTCCTCGCCGGGCTGCTCATCGCCTTGGGAACGTCGCTGAAACTGCCGCTCTCTACCACCTACGTCACCTTCATGGTAGCAATGGGTACGTCGCTCGCCGACCGTGCATGGGGACGTGACTCCGCCGTCTACCGCATCACAGGCGTTCTAAGCGTCATCGGCGGCTGGTTCATCACTGCCGGAGCCGCCTTCACCATCTGCTTCTTCGTAGCCCTCGTGCTGCACTACGGCGGCAACATCTCCATCATCGCACTGATCGGAATAGCGATTTTCATCCTCATCCGCAGCCAGGTGATGTATAAGAAACGCAAGGCGAAAGAGAAAGGCAACGAAACGCTGAAACAACTCATGCAGACCGCCGACAGCGAAGAAGCGCTGCAACTGATGCGTAAACATACCCGCGAAGAACTCGCCAAAGTGCTGGAGTACGCCGAAACGAATTTCGAACTGACCGTCACCTCCTTTATACACGAAAACCTCCGCGGACTGCGTCGTGCCATGGGTTCCACGAAATTCGAAAAGCAGCTCATCAAGCAGATGAAACGCACCGGAACCGTTGCCATGTGCCGCCTCGACAACAACACCGTGCTCGAAAAAGGACTCTACTACTATCAAGGCAACGACTTCGCCAGCGAACTGGTGTACAGCATCTCGCGCCTCTGCGAACCGTGTCTTGAACACATCGACAACAACTTCAACCCGCTCGACGCCATTCAGAAAGGTGAATTCAGCGACGTGGCCGAGGACATCACTTATCTGATTCAGCAATGCCGCAAGAAGTTGGAAAACAACGATTATCAGAATATGGAAGAGGAAATCCGCCGTGCCAACGACCTCAACGGACAGCTATCGCAACTGAAACGCAAAGAGTTGCAGCGCATCCAAAGCCAGTCGGGCAGTATCCGGGTAAGTATGGTTTATCTGACCATGGTGCAGGAAGCTCAAAATGTAGTGACTTACATCATTAACCTGATGAAGGTAAGCCGGAAATTCCAAATGGAAACAGAAATGCCGTAAGGTGGCTCATCCCCCAAAAGCACACAACAAAAGGGTTTATCTTCAAAAAGTCTATCTGATTAAATAAAATGCATTAGAGATAAACCGGAAAAAGCAAGAAGGGCTGCTCCCAAGTAGAATTGGGGCAGCCCTTTTTATGGTTGGGCGGTTGACTGTTATCCAATCTGCCGGGATATTCTTTTATAGATGTCAAAATTCTCCAACTACCGCATTATCGGGCTCAAAAAACATAATGTAGCAAACAGGGGTATAGGTGACCCCATTTTTTGATAATACACTTTTCCATAAATCCTACATCTCAGAGCAGGTATGAATCATTTCGCACAAGAAATGAAATGAATTAAATTCCACTACCTATTACTATACAATTACCTATTACTTTCCCATACAAAAATCCCCTTTATTCAACCCCATATCATAGACAGATACGGTTTTAAATAAAAGGGGATTCTCTAGTTTTTAAGAGAGGAGGTCGGTTTATGAATCTCCCGTCTTTTTAGCTTTCCGACGACGGAAGCGCAAGAGCGCTTCCAAAATATCCAATAACTTTTCTAAAAATAATTTCATAGCTTCCTTCTTTAGAGTTAAAAAACAGAGTGAATGGAGCAATTTAATAAGGGAACCGATCATGCATTAGTGAGTCAGCGATTCAGCCTCATTAAACGGTTGGGTCCGGAGCCTCATCGTCGTCGCCTCCGGGAGTGCTTCCTCCGCCGGGGTTGTCTCCGCCTCCCGAATGATTTTTATCATCGTCGTCCACAAAGCCGCCCGCTACGTCCTTGACGTGGACAAATTCTACTCCGGAAGTCAGTGCACGGGTAGTGACGCCATCGGCAGAACGGGTATATTCGGGAGTAAACTGACAGCGCAGCGAAACGATCTGCGAACTGCTGACTTTACTTTCCAACACGACTCCCTTTCCTCCGGCTTTGGCGATCATCGTAAATGTGCCCAAGCCTTCGAGACGTACTGTGCGGCTGTTGAGCAACTGTTCACGCATCACGGACATCAAGTTTCGAATCACGTTGTGGACATCACCCGGTGTCAGAGAAGCCTTCTCGGCGATCAGCTCCGCCATCTTCTGCGTGTTGACCATTTTCGAGAATTTCACGAGGCGGGGGTAATACAGTTTCTGTCCCGCTTTGTTGGCGATATTCGCCTGGTAAGGTTTGTAAATTAATGGCATAAGGTTGTTTTCCTTTCTTTTTTTAATGGTTGATGTAAGTTTTCTATGTGCAATCGATTATGGTGACAAAAGTAGGCGATGGCAAAAAAGTCCGGATACACGATGTAACGACTTGTAACGGAAGAGCACCAGTCGGCACGGCTTCGCACAAATACTGCCTCCAAGGACTTCTGTACAAAGCAACACCAAACGACTAAAAAAGGCGTACCTTTACATTGGCAACGAAAATGAAAGAAAGAAATATAGAAAAGATAGTAAAAGCAATATCAAAAGACAATGAAAGCAAAAATCATGAAACCAACTTCCGAAGAAAATGCAACCCTGCCCCGCATACAGGCATACAGCAAAAGCCAACTGGCCACTCTCTACCTGCCCCACATACAGCCCGCCTCCGCACGCCGCACTCTCCGCAGCTGGATCGCCAAGAACACGGCACTACAAAACGCACTCGCCCGCACGGGATATTCCGACAAAGCCATCCTGCTCACTCCGGCACAAGTAAGGCTCATCTTCCGTTTCTTGGGGGAGCCTTGATTCGAGCTGACTATTCGCATGGCTTCCCCTCCCTTCGGGAAGGGGCTGACTAAAAAGTCAAGCCCCATTCTTCGGGAAGCAAGTATATTTCCGTCACGCCACGTCCTTTTCAAATCTTCTCTTCGTTGGCCGTATAAGGCAGCGTGAACCAAAAAGTACTCCCCTGACCCAGCCGTGAGACAGCACCGATCTTTCCTCCCATCCTTTCGACGATTGCCCGGCAAATGGTGAGTCCGAGTCCCGTGCCCTGCACAAAGCTGTTGAGTTTGACAAAATTCCCGAAGATTTCTTCCAACCGTTCCTCCGGTATCCCGCAACCGGTGTCGGTGACATAGAAATGCAGGAAACCGTCTTCGCGCACATCAAACCCGAACTCAATGCTGCCTTCCCCGGTAAACTTCACGGCATTATTCATCAGATTCATCATCACCTGTACCAGACGGTTACGGTCCGCCTTTACGACACATTCGGTAGTCCGGCGGTGATAGCAGATACAGATGCCGGACTTTTTATTCCTCAACCGGAACGTATCTTCGAGTTCGATAAACAGGCCGTGCACATCTACCGGGGCGTAGTCGAACTCCATCGTTCCGGCTTCGATCTTCGAAAGGTCGAGCACATCGCTGATAAGCTGCAACAGGAGTGTGTTGTTGTTTTCAATGATGTTGATATATTCCTGTTTCTCTTCCGAAATCCCCCTTTCCGCCGACACCAGCAGCGAGGAAAAGCCGACAATGGCGTTGAGGGGAGTGCGTATTTCGTGGCTGATGTTGGCGAGGAAAGAAGATTTGAGCGTGTTCGCCTCCTCGGCTTTCACCTTTGCCTGTACGAGCGCTTCCTCCATTTCCTTTCGTTGGGTGACAGTCATCGAAGTGCCGATAAGGCTCAGCGGTTTTCCGTTCGCGTCGCGCTCGTCCACGGCTGCGCGCACTTCTACCCATTCATTCTGTTGCGGGGAAGGAAGCCACTGTCTGCCTACCCGATATTCCTCGCGCATTTTCTGCGTTTCGCCATTGGCGAGGCGCTCGAAGGCGTCCCGCACGCGTTCGCGGTCTTCATCGCAGATTTTCGCGAAACAGGCGGAGGTGGGCACGATAATCAGGTTGCCGTTGTGCGTCACCTCCTCTTCGGTGACGTACAAGTCGTGGCTGACGTTGCACGAGAGGAGGCCGGTCTGCAAATCCCATTTCCAAGGGGTCATGTCGGCAGCGTCGAGGGCAGCGGACAACTTATGGTTGGTGGATTTCAGCATTTGCTGCGTCAGCACCAGTTCGGTATTGTCCACACCAAAGACATCGACGCAGCCTTTCGTTTTGGAATGTATGGAGATGACGGTCAGATGAGTTTTCGTCTTCTCCAGATAATACTGAAAGGTTATTTGCCTGTTGTCATTCAGTTCGCTGTACCTGTCGGGCAGTTCCGGCGAATAATCCGGATTGAGTTCGCTGTATTTCTTTCCCAGTATTTTTTCTTTGGGCAGGATGTATTTCTCGAAAGTGGGATTCACTTCCCGGTAGACATAGTCGATAATCCGGCCACCGGGGTCGAATATGAGCTCGACACGGGCATAGAGAACGGGCATGTTTTCGACCAGACTGCTATAGCTCCTCATGATCTCCAGCCGCCTGCTCCTCTCATGCAGCGTCCTCTGGAGCCATATCACATAGATGACGGCCAGTGCCATCAGAGAGAAAAACAGGGCCAGATAATATTTGTTCCGCTCGAAAAAAGTGGGGGGCTTCATACAAAAAACAGTGTCGTCGGGACACAGGCCGAGCAGCAGTCCGCTCTCTACGTAGTCGGCATAATTGATGACGGACGGGGGCGTCCCCATCGCTGCCGTTTCCACTCTGTGCGGATGCGACGCTCCGTCCAGGCGGCTTTTGATCACCGGGAGCAGATGTTTCTTTATTTCACTGTCTGTCCAAAAATAGCCGCCGATCAACAGGAAAGGCATCACTTCCTCCGCTTCTTTCCTGCATTGCGCGCTGATCCAGCGCCTGTCGGACATGAAGACCTGTTTGTGCATATCCGGGACAACGGTCGCCATCAGTTCCATGTGCTCGGCACATATGTCAACCGGGCTGTTCTGGACGCGAAACTCTTTATAGACAGGGGCCATAAAGTCATCGCTCCACAGACAGTTTTCGGTATAGGAATTGATGATTAATAGTTGACAAGAAGAGGGGCGGCCGGCATAAATGTAAGTCTGAAATGCACTGATCAGAAAGATTGCAAGTGCCGCTGTTTTTCGAGTTATCCGCGCTTCCATAAATAGTGATTGTTTTGATTGTTTGCGGAACCGATCACTGAATATCTTAAAATATTGCTATTAAATCTTTAAATATTACTATACAAAAAGGTAAGTTCTGTAAGAACTTGGTAGAGCGACTTATCTGCCAGTTTATAATATATTACTAAAGAAATAAAAACAAACAGACTTATTAAAAGCCGTCATCTGCATTCTCAGCTCGGAAAACGGATTCGTTTTACCCGAACTGAGAATACAATAATTAGAATTTGTAAATAATGACGAACGTGCAATACGGTAGAAACCGACAAAGGAAAACAAATAAATATCTAAAAGAGAAAACGTAGGATGTCAACATCGAATATGAAATCTGAGTGAACAATAAAACTTATTTTTCAGAATAAAAGCGTTTCTGCATGGTTTTCTCAATAATATGATTACATTTGTGGTGACATTATAACAAGGGAATAAAATGGAAGTCCATCGCTGATATCGAATCGTTTTTTTACGAATACAGACTACCAAGTTCTTACAGGACTTACCTCATTCCGTCAGTTGTTCTTTCCTTTGTCCCGATCATTGTCGTCGCTCAAAGGTGTTCGTCGTCTTTACCTTCTTTTCCTTTTTCGTTCTTTTCCTCGTCTTTCATGCGCAATAATTTATCTTTACCGAAATTTATTTCTATCACCACTTTCTTGTCTGAGTCGATATGGTAACTCACAATTCCGGCATCTCTAATCAAGAACATAATAATGACAACCAGCATCCCGACCAGATTTTCGGCAAAGACACAATTGACGGACACGCAGTGCGCTAAATTAAAAATCGTCGTCCAATTGGACATTCTCTTTCCCATCCAGGCCGAGTGGAAGCGCTTGATCGACGATGCCGAACAGTCCGAATGCTGCTGAAGATAAGCGTCGTCAAAACCGTTATCCCGGCTGACTTTCATAATCGAATCGATGACTTTCTGTTTTTCTTCGTCATCACTGTGCTGCAAGCCATTACATTGCTTTTTCTTCCATTGCTTCTCTTCGACTCTTTCCTGAAGGGCATCCCTGTTCTCGTCATACACGGACTTTTCGCCACTCTGATTTGCTTTTTTCTGACTCATGCTTTTCTGATTTGCTTTTTCCTGACTCATGCTTTTCTGATTTGCTTTTTCCTGACTCATGCTTTTCTGATTTACTTTTTTCTGACTTGTACTTTTCTGATTTACAGTCCTTTTTACTTCAATGTGTTGTTCTCTTTCACTACTGTTCTGGCAGTTTTCTTTTTTGTTCATTACTAATTATATTTAAATTAATCCGACAAAATTCGGGATTTACCTTTAACATTTTGGGTCACGCGTGACTCTTTCTACATATTTTTTCATTTTAGTCAAGCGTGAACGGTTTTTATTCTACCCACAGTCTACTTTTGCCCCGAAATCAATAAAAAACAATTGAATCATATGACTGAAATGAAAAAACAACATTCCCTCCCACGGGTACGGCTCATGAGGCGGGCCGCCGTCATCCGTCGCAACAATGACATGAACCGGCGTGATGCGCTCATCATCGCCCACCGAATCGGTGGACTGATAAGGAAGATGCACAGGGAGAACGTGAAATTCTGCTACACCAAGCAGGACGGAACCGTGCGCCACGCTGTCGGCACGCTCACCGGATATCAACACAGTTTTCACCGCCCCTATATGCCACGACCGGAAAATACGTTTGTAGTCTACTACGATCTCGAAGCCAAAGGGTGGCGCACGTTTCATGCCGAAAATTTCCTTTGCGTCGAATGAGTTCCGAAGAGCAGATGAGATTCGGAGAGCAGATGAGTTTCGGGCAGCAGATAAGTTTTGGACAGCAAATTAATTTCGGAGAACAAATGACTTCAGAAGAACGAAAAGAATGGGAAACGCTTTGCAGAATGTATCATGTGGACTCTTTGTACGAAGCCATTCAAGGGTGTCGGGAGGAGCTGGAGTTTCTTATTCACTGTGCCGAACGGCTCGAACCCCGTGCAGAGGAGAAATGAGAAAGGTCAAAGACCGGAGTAAGCGGGCGGAAGCGCCTCATGTCAGCGAGGAGGCTACGCCGTTTAACAGTCCTTGTTTATGCCGTTTCTACCTTGCAGGCTACGCCGTTTCTACCATGCAGGCTGCGCCGTTTATCCCCGGCGGTTTCGGAAAAGGGATTTCTTTTTAACGAAGTATAATTTTATTAACAATATAAAGAATAAAGTATGGAAAATTGGAGATTTATCGAAGCAAATTCCGACTATATGGTTTCAGACCACGGGCGGATATTGAGTTTCAAAGGCAAATCGAAGTTGATAATCAGCAGCAGCATTACCGCAAAAGGTTATGAGTACGTGGCCATCCGCCAAAAGGGGATATACGTCGGCTACTCTGTACACCGCTTAGTGGCAACAGCTTTTATCCCCAACCCGAAGCGTCTCCCCCAAGTGAACCACCTCGACGGAAACAAGCTCAACAACCACGTCGCCAACCTCGAATGGTGCGATGCCTACGACAATGTCATGCACGCCATCCGGACCGGTCTGCGTCCGTCGTCACCCGCCCTCTCCCCCGTCCCCTGTGCCACAACGGACGAGGCAGGAAATATCCTGCAAGCCTATCCATCCATGAACGCACTGGTAAAAGGGGAACAAATGAACCCTAAACAACGTAATTGGCTGGTGCTGCATTTATTACACCCCGAAAGACTGAAGCAATCGGCCATGAAGAAAAAGCCAAGAGCCGAAAGAAGCGGTTCGGAAGAATGCTTTCTGATAGCACCCGAAATACCTGTGCTGACCGTCAAAGCTGATTCAATCGGGGAATTCGAAGCAGGCAATCTGCTCGGAACAGGCAGATCGAGTAATTCAGTCGGGGAGTTCGAAGCAGGCAATCTGCTCGGAACAGGCAGATCGAGTAATTCAGTCGGAGAGTCCGAAGCAGGCAATGTATGTGTGCAGTCAGTTTCTTCTCCCCTTGTTTCATCGCCTCTTCCTCTTATTTCTCTCTTTGTTCCCGTACACCATTCAGTGACGCAACACTATTACCGCCGCCTGTCTCCCGAAGAATCCGCCATTTTTGGTTTCAACACTTATATATTGCCCAGAGAAAGAGGACAAAGAAAGGAGTTTCTGCAATGAAAGACACCATCATCATCCACTGTTCCGCCACCCGTGCGGGACAGAACATCACCGCTGCCGATATCGACTGCTGGCACCGTGCCCGTGGCTTCTGGTCCATCGGTTATCATTACGTCATCCGCCTCGACGGCACCATCGAACCGGGACGAGACGTCACCCTCGACGGGGCGCATTGTATGGGCTGGAACCAGCGTTCCATCGGCATCTGCTACGTCGGCGGACTGGACAAGGAAGGCCGCCCCGCCGACACACGGACAGATGCACAACGCACTGCCCTCATCCGACTGGTGAAATCTCTGCAACTGGCCTTCCCCAACGTGAAACAGGTCATCGGACACCGGGACACAAGCCCCGACCTCAACGGAGACGGCATCATCTCACCCAATGAATACATGAAAGCCTGTCCCTGCTTCGATGTGAAAAAGGAGTTCTAGGGAGTAGTTGTACGCAATAGTAACTCGAGTAGTTGTACGCTACCCGTAGGGGGAGGTGGTAGGTGAATGCATAATCCTATCATTTACAAAGAAATAGGTATAAACATTATTTCTCCTACCACCTCGGTCTGCGACCACTCCTCCTTCCCGAAGGAGGAGAATAGAGATAGAATCGATTTTCTAGTCACCCCCAGTTGAGAGACAGAACTGACTATCAAGTAGCTTATCACCATACTGAAATGAGCTAAATTAAAATTACCGATTCGCCTTATTCATTATTTATCATTCAATATCACTCTAAATATTCAAAAAGATGGCCCGTATTTCCAAACCCGGATTAGATTATTTCCCGCTCGATGTCAACTTCTTCCAAGACAGGAAGGTACGCCGCATTTCCAACCGTCATCATGCAGCAGGAATTGCCGCACTCACTTCCCTGCTCTGCCTCATCTACAAAGAAAAGGGATTTTATGTCGCATGGAATCAAGATACCTTGTTCGACATTTCGCAGGAAGTGTGTTGCGAGGAGGAGGAGATGCAGGCCATCATCGACGACTGCCTGTCCGTCGGACTGTTCGACACCTATATATATAAGGAGTACGGGATTCTGACTTCGCAAGCCATCCAAGAGCAATACCACAAAATCATTACCGACAGCCGAAGGAAATACAAACTTCCGCTGGAACAGTTTTGGCTCATCAAGGAAGGAGAGGATGGAACGGAAAATAATTCCGCAGAAATAAGAAATAATATAAATTCAAAAGGTACAGAAGTGTATGAAGCGGAAAGCCATATAGTAGGCGCAGAAGTCAACGCAATAAAAACAGGAATCAATATCACAGCTACAGAAGTTACTAAAACAAAGACAGGAATCGACACGACAGGCACAAATATCCATGCAGCAGGCACAGGAATCAATGCTACAAAAACAGTGACCGACGAAGCAGCTATGAAAATTAATGCTGCAAAAAACCGAGAAATTGCAGCAACAATCCCACAAACAAAACAGGAAACGGATACAGAAATCGAAAGTAAATCGGAGACGGATACTGAGATTAAAAGCAAACCGGAAAGAGAAAGAGACAAAGAAAGGGAAAGACAAAGCAAAACCGAAAATGAATGGGAGAAGGATAGAGAGCAGCCGCCCGTTCCGTCAAACGGCGTTTTTCAGGCTGCGCCTGTTGCTGTCAAAGGTTTGTCTTTAGAAATCTCGTCCGGAAAAAGAGGGGAGGAAAATAAGGAAGAAAGAAGAAATGAAGGAATAGATCAGAAGGGAGAAACTAGATATAACGGAATTCAGTACGAAAGAAACCAGCTAGAAGAAGCCAAGCACAACGGAACCCAATACGAAAGAAACCAGCAGGAAGAAGCCAAGTACAACGGAACCCAATACGAAAGAAGTCAGCAGGAAGAAGCCAAGCACAACGGAACTCAATACGAAAGAAACCAGCAGGAAGAAGCCAAGCACAACGGAACTCAATACGAAAGAAACCAGCAGGAAGAAGCCAAGCACAACGGAACTCAGTACGAAAGAAGTCAGCAAGAAGAAGCCCCGAACGAAAGCACTGCTTCCGGAGGATTCTCCGAATCCCTGCTACGCCTCAACATGGACGCCATCGGCATCCGGAACGAACCAACCGTGAAAGCCATCCTCGCCCTCGCCCGACGCAGAAAGCTGGGTGGTCCCTGCGGCACCTTATGGAAAGTCCTCAGCTCCGAATACCGCTCCACCCTGCTCAAAAAGAACGAGCCGGGCGACTACATCCTCTGGGCACTCAACCACTCGGCAGAATTTGAAGACACCTACAACGGCATCCTCAAAAAGCGAGTTAGGGGAAGATGAACATTTTTAAGAGGGAGATGAACATTTTTGAGCACCCACGTCATTTATTTCTCCCGCCAAACGCATCATAAAACAATAATTTATCCTATCTTTGTAGAATAAAGAAAAGCCTCTTCACTATACATGCGAAGAGAAACATCTCTTTACAACATAAAAGAGAAACAACCAAAACAATGAGCAAATTTATCAATCCGTTCACCGACTACGGATTCAAACTAATATTCGGCAGAGAAGTCTCCAAGAATTTACTAATCGAATTTCTGAACGACCTTCTCGAAGGTGAACGAGTGATAACCGACTTAACGTTTTTGAACAACGAACAGCTGCCGGACTACCCGGAAGGACGAGGCATCATCTACGATGTCTACTGCACCACGGACACGGGCGAAAAGATAATTGTCGAAATGCAAAACCGCATGCAGAGCAATTTTAAAGAACGCTCCATCTTCTATCTCTCCCGTGCCATCGTCAACCAGGGCCGGACGGGGCACGACTGGAAATTTGAAATAAAAGCTGTTTACGGAGTCTTTCTGATGAATTTCATCATGGACAAGAACATAAAACTCCGGACAGACGTTATTCTTGCAGACAAGGAGACAGGTGAACTCTTCTCGGAGAAGTTCCGGCAAATATTCATCGCCCTCCCCCTCTTCAAAAAAAGCGAAGAGGAATGTGAAACGAATTTTGAACGTTGGATTTATATATTAAATAATATGG
>UMHS01029171.1_pt1 | contig 20779 bp, 20 predicted proteins | sample 1965611 | NCBI WGS metagenome assembly UMHS01 (sample SAMEA4836106, study PRJEB28245) | human gut metagenome | biome: gut microbiome; material: fecal sample | place: Denmark | collected 2008
CCAACACCCTGAAGCCCGCTACCGTCGAGACCGGTGCTGAGATCCGTGTGCCCCTGTTCATCAACGAGGGCGACCACATCCGCATTGATACCCGCACGGGCGAGTATATGGAGCGCGTCTGATTTTTTCAGAAGTTACCGGGCAGCGGGCAACCGTTTGCCCGGTTTTTTCAAACAACAAGGAGGGCAATCGTATGGAACTGAGCAATAAGGCAGCCTATCTGCAGGGCCTTGTGGACGGTCTGGGCGTGGATGAGTCCACCAAGGAAGGCAAGATCATCAAGGCCATGAGCGCACTGCTGGCGGAGATGGCCGAGGCCCTGGAGGGCATGGACGAGGATCTTTCCCGCGCATACGACCAGATCAACGACCTGAGCGATGAGCTGGAGGATCTGGAAGCCGACCTGTACGAGGACGAAGACGACGACGAGGACGAAGGCGACGACGAGGACGAAGGCGACGAGGACGACGACGAGGACGACGAAGAGGATGCGGATGACGCCAACGACGATGACATCGCCAGCGAGCCCTTCTATGAGGTGGCCTGCCCCAACTGCGGCGAGACCGTGTATGTGAGCGAGGACGACCTGGACGCCGGTGAAGCCAACTGTGCCCACTGCGGCGTGACCTTTGAGGTGGCGCTGGAAGGCGACGAGGAAGAGCCCGACGAGGATGCTCCCGTGCAGTACGAGGTGACCTGCCCGGACTGCGGCACCACTGCCGTGTTTGAGGAAGAGGAGCTGCTGGAAGGTGAGCCCAAGTGCCCCAACTGCGGCAAGCCCCTGGACTTTGAGGTGACTGAGGAGTAATCTTCCGGTTGCCTGCCCGTGCATAAAACAAAAAGCATCTGCATTTGCGTGCAGATGCTTTTGTTTTTGTGGAAACCCTCTCAGTCATCGCTGCGCGATGCCAGCTCTCCCGAAAGGGAGAGCTTTATTAGCATTTTACGGCGGGATAAGAAGCTCCCCCCTCGGGGGAGCTGGCGCGTCAGCGCCTGAGAGGGTTCTATCTTACTGAGCGTTTGCCTTCTGCAGCCAGATGCTGCCGATGTCCAGCGCGTTGTACAGGCCATGCTTGGTAGTCTGCCGTGCCACACGCTCCTGCGGAGCCTTGGTGGTGTCGGTGGAGAGCAGCATCAGATGCACCTTATCGGCCACCTGCTGGTCCCCGACGGGGGTCGTGGTCAGGATCTGGAGATAAAGCACATAAGGGTCGGTCATGCGGCCGTAATACAGCTCGTTGTCCTTGCGGACGAGGGGCTTGCCTTTGTAAGTCAGTTTCGGAGTAAATGCCATCGTGAAAGCCTCCCTGTCGTTTGATTTCACTCCAGTATAACACATTTGCAATAGAGGATGCAAGCATTTGCCGGAGGTTTTGCACACATCGACGGAGCAACGTACAAAACCGCCCGGTGCTTTTAGCCGGAACCGGCAATGGATTTTTGCGCGTTTTGCCCCTTGCAGGCCCGGCCCGGTATGGTATACTAAGAGTGGAAAACGGTGCATCACGCACCAGAAAAAGGAGCGAACAGGATGGCTGATTATCAGGAATACCGGCGGCGGGTGCTGCACCGGCGGTGGCGTCGGCGCTTTATGGCGGCAGGGCTGCTGTTTCTGCTGGTGCTGCTGGGGGCGGTGAGCGTGATGTGGAAGCGCCTGCACCGTGACCCGGCCCAGACACGGCAGGACACCATCCTGCAGGAGATCACGGAGGACAACACCTGGAACACGCTGCAATATGCGCCCACCCGTCCGCTCACGGTGCAGACGCTGTCTACTGGCACCACGACGGCGCTGGACTTCCGCATGGCGGCGCTGCCCCGCACCGCCCCGGTGGAAAAAAGCTGGTTCTCCCAGGTGAGCTTTGTGGGCGACAGCCTGACCCAGGGCATGCAGATGTACGACACCGGCCTGCCGGGTGCCATGTTCTGCGCCTACCGGGGGGTGGGCCCCAATGCCATCGTCAACGGCACCAGCTGCAAGCGGGCCGACGGCGTAGCCGAAGTGCCGCTGGACGCCCTGACCGCCCAGCAGCCCAAGGCAGTGTATCTGCTGCTGGGCACCAACGTGCTGGGCACGGACAGCGATTACACCAGCTTCCTCACCTATTACCGGCTGATGCTGGATATGATCACCCAGGCGCTGCCGGGTACGCCGGTGTATGTGCAGTCCGTCACCCCGGTGCGGCCGGAAGTGGCTGCGAAAAAGGGCCACGAGGGTCTCAACCGCGACCGCCTGTGCCGCATCAACGATGAGCTGGCCGCCGTGGCGCTGGAAAAGAACTGCTATTTCCTCAACCTGTGGGAGGTGCTGGCCGACGAGAACGGCGACCTGAAGGCCGAATACGCCCAGCCGGACGGCTACCACCTCAAGCCGGGAGGCTACACGGCCTGGGTGGATTACCTGTGCAGCCACACGGCAGGGTGATGCCGGTGAAAGGCGGCAGGCCGTCAAGTTCTGCCAAACCTGTCAGTACTTGCAGAGGGTGAAACTCTATTATAATTTGATTTATTTGTCAGTACTTGAATATCTGACGTTGATATGCTAAAAATCAAGTCCTGCCAATTTGTCAGAACTTGGCTTTTGTCTGGCAGTAGAAGTCATTTTGCGCAAGTACTGCCAAACTCTTTGTGTATCATAGGGGGCATCTGTCCAGTCATGGCCGTGCCGGAATAAGGAAACGAAAAAAGGCGGTGCCGTACAACGTGTGCGGCATCGCCTTGCGTTTTTAATCGGATCAGAACAGGCCGGTGATCTTGCCGTCGGCGTCCACGTCGATGCCCACGGCGGCGGGCTTCTTGGGCAGGCCCGGCATGGTCATGATGCTGCCGCAGATGACCACCACGAAACCGGCACCGGCGGCCAGACGCACCTCGCGCACCTCCATGGTAAAGCCGGTGGGGGCACCGGTGAGCTTGGCATTGTCGCTGAAGCTGTACTGGGTCTTGGCAATGCACACGGGCAGGTCGCCGTAGCCCATCTCGGTCAGCTCGGCCAGCGTCTTGTTGGCGGCGGCGCTGTAGTTCACGCCGTCGGCACGGTAGATCTTGGTGGCAATGGCGTTGATCTTGTCCTTCAGGGGCATGTCCAGCGGGTAGGTGTACTGGATGGGACGGTCCTCCATCACTTCCAGTACCTTCTCGGCCAGAGCCTTGCCGCCCTCGCCGCCCTTGGCGAATACCTCGCTCAGCACACAGGGCACGCCCTGCTCGGCGCACACCTGCTCCACATAGGACTGCTCTTCCGGGGTATCGGTGGGGAAGGCGTTGATGGCCACCACCACCGGCAGACCGAAGCCGTTCTTCAGGTTGTCGATGTGGCGGATGAGGTTGGCCGCACCGGCCTTGACGGCTTCCAGGTTGGGCTGGCTCAGGTCTGCCTTGGCCACGCCGCCGTGGCTCTTGAGGGCGCGCACGGTGGCCACCAGCACGCAGGCGCTGGGTGCGATGCCGGCATAGCGGCACTTGATGTCCAGGAACTTCTCGGCACCCAGGTCGGCACCGAAACCGGCCTCGGTGATGGTGTAGTCGGCCAGCGACAGGCTCAGCTTGGTGGCCAGCACGCTGTTGCAGCCGTGGGCAATGTTGGCGAAGGGGCCGCCGTGGATGATGGCGGGGTTGTTCTCCAGGGTCTGGACGAGGTTCGGGTCCAGGGCATCCTTCAGCAGGGCGGTCATGGCACCGGCGGCACCGATCTGACCGGCGGTCACCGGCTTGCCGTCGTAGGTGTAGGCGCAGACGATGCGAGACAGCCGCTCCTTCAGGTCGGAGATGCTGGTGGCCAGGCAGAAGATGGCCATCACTTCGCTGGCCACGGTGATATCAAAACCGTCCTCGCGGGGGGTGCCGTTCACCTTGCCGCCCAGGCCGTCCACGATGAAGCGCAGCTGGCGGTCGTTCATATCCATGCAGCGCTTCCAGGTGATGCGGCGGGGGTCGATGTTCAGCGGGTTGCCCTGCTGGATGCTGTTGTCGATCATGGCGGCCAGCAGGTTGTTGGCGGTGCCGATGGCGTGGAGGTCCCCGGTAAAGTGCAGGTTGATGTCCTCCATGGGCACCACCTGGGCGTAGCCGCCGCCGGCTGCGCCGCCCTTGATGCCGAACACGGGGCCCAGGCTGGGCTCGCGCAGGCAGAGCATGGTCTTTTTGCCCAGGGCGTTCATGGCGTCGGCCAGGCCCACGCTGGTGGTGGTCTTGCCCTCACCGGCCGGGGTGGGGCTGATGGCGGTGACCAGGATCAGCTTGCCCTGCTTTTTCGCGTTGTGGATCAGGCGGTGGTTGATCTTGGCCTTGTAGCGGCCGTAGGGGATCACGTCCTCGTCGGCCAGACCCAGCTGGGCGGCGATCTGGGTGATGGGCTTCATGGTGGCTTCCTGTGCGATCTCAATATCGGTTTTCATCAGACATCCTCCTTGATAAGCAAAAAGGGCAGCTCTGCGCGGTAATGGCGCAAGGCTGCCCAGACGGTCGGCATTGACATCCCCGCAGCCCTGCACTGTGGTGCTCCACAACGTTCCGTCAGCAGGGATGCGGTCTCTATGCTGTAAAGATAGCACACCGGCAGGGTGTTTGTCAAGGAAAAACATATACGAACTTGTCGGGGCGGGGCCCCTCCATCCTGCTGACGCAGGACCGTTCTGTCGCTTGAAAGCCCCACTGGGGCTTTCCTTGCTGCGCTGCGCTTGCAAACGCGAATTTTTTTGCGTTGTAAAAGCATTTGTGGTATACTTATCATGGATTATTATGAAAACAGAAAGCAGGAATCCCTTTATGCTGCAAAATCCTGAATTGCATTATCTGGACAATGCCGCCACCACCATCGTGGCACCGGAGGTGGCAGACGTCATCGACAAGGCCATGCGGGAGCACTGGGCCAACCCCTCCAGCCTGTACGGCCCCGGTGCCCGCAGCGAGGAAGCACTGAACGCCGCCCGCGCTGCCGTGGCCCGGACCCTGGGCTGCAAGGCAAAGGAGCTGTATTTTACCTCCTGCGGCAGCGAGAGCAACAATCTGGCCCTGCTGGGGGCCGCCCGCACCCGTACCTTTGGCAAGGACATCGTGGTGTCCGGCTTCGAGCACCCCAGCGTCCAGCGCCCGCTGGAAGATCTGGCAAAGCGCGGCTACAACGTGACCGTGGTGAAGCCCCGCGCCGACGGCACGCTGGACATCAACGAGATGCTGGAGCATGTGGGCAAAAACACCATCCTGGTGGCCTGCATGATGGTGAACAACGAGGTGGGTACCCGGAACGATGTGGAGCGTCTGGCGGCCGAGGTCAAGCGCCGCAACAGCCGCACCATCGTGCATGTGGACGCCGTGCAGGCCTGGATGCGGGTGCCCATCAAGCTGGACAACATCGACACTCTGGCGGTGAGCGGCCATAAGATCCACGCGCCCAAGGGCATCGGTGCGCTGTACCTGTCCGACCGGCTGGTGCAGGCGTTCCAGCCGCCGTATCTGGGCGGCGAGCAGGAGCGCGGGCTGCGCCCCGGCACCGAGAACCTGCCTTACGCCATGGGCCTTGCCGCCGCGGCCGCCCGCCTTGCCAAAACCATGAAGAGCCGCGACACCGCCATGCGGGCGCTGAACCAGCGCCTGCGGGACGGGCTGGCGGCCTTCCCGGAAGTGGTGCTCAACAGCCCGGCGGATGCCGTGCCGGAGGTGCTGAACTTCAGTGAAAACTGCATCAAGAGCGAAACGATGCTGGCATTCCTGGCCGAAGCGCAGATCTACGTTTCCTCGGCCAGTGCCTGCGGCCGGGGCCAGCCCAGCCACACCCTGGCGGCTATGGACCGGGACCCGCTGGCCATCGACACCGCCATCCGGGTGTCCTTTTGCGGCGACAACACCCCGGAGGACGTGGATGCCTTTTTGAACCGCTTTGAAGATGGCATGAAGCATTTGCAGAGAATCAAAAAATAAAGAGAGAGCGGACCAGAAGCCGAGAGCCACTTCATAAGAAGAAGCGGCCTGCCTGTGCGGCCCCGATTTGTGAAAAGGTGGATGGAAAAGAACCGCAGTTCTTTTCCATCCACAGATAAAACTGATTTTTCCGCTGAATATGGCCAGAGCACAAGCGGCGGCCATGATAAATCGTAACACGAGGAGTACAACATTTATGCATGAGATCATTCTGGGCTATCAGGGCGAAATGTCCCTGAAAGGCCTCAACCGCAACCAGTTCGAGTCGGCCATGATGAAGATCCTGCGCTACCGGCTCAAGACCGTGGGCAAGTTCAAGGTGTACTGCACCCAGTCCACCTTCTACATGGAGCCGGAGGAAGAGGACGTGGACATGGACCTGGCCTTCGACCGGGTGAGCAAGGTGTTCGGTCTGGCGTCCCTCAGCCGCGCCGTGGTCTGCGACAAGGACTTTGACACCATCTGCCAGACCGCCGAGGAGTACCTCGGTGCCAGCCTGCACGGCATCCGCACCTTCAAGGTGGAGGCCCGCCGTTCCGACAAGAGCTACCCCATGACCAGCCCGGAGCTGATGCGGGAGCTGGGCGCCTACCTGCTGGGCAAGCACAACTACCTCAAGGTGGACGTGCACAACCCGCAGTTCAAGGTCATCGTGGAGATTCGTGATTACGGTGCGTATATTCACGGCCCGAAAGTACCGGGTGAGGGTGGTCTGCCCGTGGGCACCAGCGGCCGCGCCCTGAATATGCTGTCCGGCGGCATCGACAGCCCGGTGGCAGCTTACCGCATGGCAAAGCGCGGTTTGGCCCTGGACCACATTCATTTTGCGTCCCCTCCGTATACTTCGGAACGTGCAAAACTCAAAGTTAAGGCTTTGGCCCAGCTCACCAGCATCTATACCGGCAGTTCCAACCTGTTTGTGGTGCCCTACACCAAACCGCAGGAATACATCCGGGATAACGCCCCCGATGTGCTGTTCACGGTGCTCATGCGCCGCAGCATGATGCGCATTGCCAACGTCATCGCAAAGCGGCAGGGCTGCGAAGCACTGGTCACCGGCGAGAGCCTGGCTCAGGTGGCCAGCCAGACCGTCAAGGCCCTGCAGTGCACCGACGCCGCACAGGACCTGCCCATCCTGCGCCCGCTCATCGGCATGGACAAGACCGAGATCGTGGAGACGGCCCGCCACATCAATACCTTTGAAACCAGCATCCTGCCCTATGAGGACTGCTGCACCATCTTCACGCCCCCGCACCCGAAGATCCGCCCGGAGCTGGAAGAGATCCTGGAAGCCGAAGCCGCCATGCCGGGCCTTGCCGCACTGGAAGCCGAGGCCGCCGAGAACGCCGAGCGCATCCGCATCCGCATCACCGATCAGGTAGAATTCGAGGGTTGATTTGTCCATGACTGCAGAGATCATCAGTGTCGGCACCGAGCTGCTGCTCGGCAACATTCTCAACACCAATGCCCAGTACCTCAGCCGGGAGCTGGCCGCGCTGGGCATCACGGTCCAGCGGGAGAGCACCATCGGCGACAACCACAGCCGCCTGGCGGATTTTGTCAACGAGGCCAAGCAGCGCTGCGACCTGCTGGTGTTCACCGGCGGGCTGGGGCCCACGGCGGACGACCTGACCAAGGAGACCGTGGCCTCCTGCTACGGCGACACCCTGGCCTTTGACGCGGAAGAGTGGGACAAGATCGTGGCCTACTTTACCCGCACCGGCCGCACGGTCACCCCCAACAACCGCAAGCAGGCCATGGTGCCGGTGCACGGCCGCAAGGTGGTGAACCGCCATGGCACCGCGCCGGGTGCCTGGTTTGAGCAGGACGGCCGCTGCGCCGTGCTGATGCCCGGTGTGCCCCACGAGATGAAGGCCATGTGGCAGGAGGAAGTGCGCCCGCTGCTGCTGGCGCGGCAGAACTGTGCCCTGCACAGTCTGACGCTGCGGGTGCTGGGCGGCGAGAGCAACCTGGAATATCAGGTGCGGGATCTGCTGGAAAATGCAAACCCCACCGCTGCCATCTACTGCAAGACCGGCGAATGCGAGATCCGCATTACCGCCCGGGCCAAGACCGACACGGAAGCCGAAACAATGTGCCGCGCCTATGCCAAAAAGTTCTATGATCTGCTGGGCGATGCGGTGTATGATGAGGATGTGGCCGGGCTGGAAGAAACGGTGGTGCACACCCTGCAGCGCAAGGGGCTGACCCTTGCCACAGCAGAGAGCTGCACGGGCGGCATGATCGCCCAGCGCATCACCAACGTGTCCGGTGCAAGCGAGGTGTTCGGCTACGGCTTCGTGACCTACTGGGAGCAGGCTAAGGCAAAGCTGGTGGGGGTGGACCCTGCCGTGATCGAGCAGTACAACGTGGTGTCCGCTCCGGTGGCGGCACAGATGGCGCTGGGCGCGGCGCAGGCTGCCGGGGCCGACATCGGCATCAGTGTCACCGGTGTGGCCGGGCCGACCGGCGGCGATGCCGTGCGGCCGGTGGGCACCGTGTATCTGGGTGCTGCCCGCGGTGATACCGTGTATGTGGAAAAGCTGTTCGTTTCCCGGCCGGACCGGGCGCTCATCCGTGCCCGCGCCGCGCAGGAAGCACTGGTGCTGGCCCTGCGGCGGGCGCAGGACAAGGTGCCTGCCGCCACAAAGCCGCTGGCCGCCGCCGACTGCCGCGATGCAGCCGCGCTGGAGGCTCTGAACGCCGCCTTTCTCGCAGAATAATACGGTCCCCTGCGGACCGCGGGGGTGAAGAACTTGAGCTGTGAACAAAACGAACCGGTCCGCTGTGTGCTCCGGCTGTTCGGGGCATCGGCGCTGGGGGTACAGCAGGCGGCGTCTGCTTTCCCGCCGGAGTGGTGTGTGACCGCCCAATGCCGCAGCCGGGGCGCGGAAACGCTGATCGCACTGCGGAGCGAAAATGCCGCCGGGCTGGACAAGGCCCGCCGCAGTCTGCACGGCTGCTTTGCGGCTGACTTGTACGGAGAAGGGGACACGAACCTTGCCGCCGCCGTGGTGCAGGCGCTGGAGCACCGCCGTCGGCTGCTGGTGTGCGCGGATGCTGCCGCCGGGGCCCTGATGGAAGCCCGGCTGGAAGCCGTGCCCGGGGCCGAAAAGGTGTTCGACTTTGGCACCCAGAGCTATGCCGACCCCAAGGTGGGGGCACAGATCGCCCGCCGGGCTGCCCGCAGGCAGGACGCTGCCGCCGCATTGGCCCGGGTACAGGCGGCACAGCACCTTGTGGGGGCAGAGCTGTCCGCTGGGGGCTGGGAGCAGGACGGGAAATTTCTGCTGCTGCTGGGCACCCGCAAGGGCTGCTGGCTGCGCACCGTGTACCGGGAGGATGGGCCGGGCCTTTGGCTGCTGGACATGATCCGCCGGGCAGCCTGCGGTCTGCCGCAGGTCCCCGGCACGAGCTGGCAGCATTACCGCGACCCGGTGCCGGAAGCTGTGCCTGCCCCGCCTGCAGCGCAGGCGGAGGCCCGCCCGGCTCCGCCCAAAAAGAAGCGCCGCTGGCTGCGCCGGGTGCTGTTGCTGCTGGTGGCGCTGGCCCTGGCCGCGCTGGCGGCGGGCTGGTGGTTCACCGGCGGTGACCTGACCGCCCTGCCGCAGCTGCTGCGGGAGACCCTGCACGCCGACCGTCTGCCGCACTCCGGCGCAAAACTGATCTGAATCAACCGGAAATACCGCATGGGTTTACGCCTGTGCGGTATTTTTTTTGCGGAAAGGGCTTGAAAATGGTGCGGAAACTTGTTATAATTCGGACGTTGATTAGTACGCTGTACTAGAACGATGCAAAGAGTAAGGAGAAACAACCATGAAACGAGCAGTATCCCTGATCCTGGCGGGCAGCCTGGCCTTGAGCCTGGCAGCCTGCGGCAGTTCCGCATCTTCCAGCGTGGCAGCATCCTCCGCAGCAGCCACCACCCTCACCGGCAAGGGCAACGGTTTTGGCGGTGGAGACCAACTACGCCAAGTACATCCAGATCGGTGACATCGTCTGGACAGGCGCTCTGGGCAGCACCGCCGCCAGCGAGAACGCCGTGGTCTACTCGGCTGTGATCGACGGCACCGAGACCACCCTGTTCGACTACTGCGCAACCGAAGAGGGCGGCAAGTGGTACATTGATGCCACCGACGGCAAGGACTGCTACCTGCTGACCAGTGACGAAGCCGCTGCCTCTGCCGATGCAGACAACGTGGCCTCCACCTACACCATGGAGTACAAGGAGGGCGACGGCCACGGTGTGGACTTCTGGTCCAGCCCCATCACCTTCCCCGGCAACATGCAGCTGCTGAAGGAGTTTGCCGAGCAGACCAACTTCAGCTATGATTACTACGCCGACGGCGGCCTGACCCAGAATGCCGACGGCTACTGGCAGACCGCAGACGCCGTGTCCGGTGCCACCATTGCCGAGGGCTGCACCTATCTGGACATGCTCAAGACCCTGTATGACCGCATCCAGAACGGTGAGTACGAGCCGGCTGTCTGAGAAGATGCGCTTCCCTTTTGACCAGTTTATGGTATACTGGAGCAAAGGGGAGAGATACCATGGAAAACACCAGAGCGAGGATCCTGACAGCGGCGGCACAGCTGTTTGAACAGCAGGGCTACCGCAGCGTGTCCATGCGGGCCATTGCGGCACAGCTGGGCATCAGTGTGGGCAATCTGACCTATCATTTCCCGCACAAGCAGGACATTGCGACCGCACTTGCGGAACAGGAGATGACCGCCATCATCCTGCCGGAGGAAGCGACCCTCCCGGCGCTGGACGGCTATCTGCGCCGGATGCTGCTCTCGCTGGTGGACCACGCCCGGATGTTCGATGACCCGCTGCTGTTCGAGGACCTGCCGGGGTGCCAACAGGAAAATGCAGACCGCATCACGCGCCTGCAGCAGAATCTGGAACGGCTGCTGAGCCAGCTGCGGCAGCAGGGCAGGTTCCGGCAGGAGCTGCGGGGCCAGACGCTGCAGGATGTGATCACGCTGATCATGTTCAGTCATGTGGGCTGGCAGCAAAAAGTATCGGTCAGCCGCCAGCCTGCGGGTGCGGCGGTGGAGGACATGATGCGCATCCAGTGGCTGCTTCTCCGGCCGTACCTGACCGAAGAAGGGCGCGCAGAACTGGCGCAGCTTACAACCGCATAAGAAACAAACAGGACCCCGGAAGGAAAACCTTCCGGGGTCCTGTTGTTGCAGAGAAAAATTATTCCTTATGGTCTGCCAGCCAGCGCAGGGCCATATAGGTGTAGGCGGCAGAGCCCTCGTACAGGACGCTGTCGTCAAAGCGCACCTTGGGGTGGTGCTGGCCGTAGAGATAGCCCTCCTTGGCGTTGCCGGCGGAGAGGAACATGCTCACGGTGGGCACTTCGTGGCTCACAAAGGCGAAGTCCTCACTGCCGCCGCCGGGTTTGCCGCCAGTGAGGGAGGTCATGTCCATGGCACCCTTGCCCAGCAGCTCGGTCATATAGGTCAGGGCGTTCTGGGCAAGGGGCTTGTCCACCACCATGCAGGGGCAGTAATCGCTGAAGGTGACCTCAGCGGTGCAGCGGTAGGCCGTGGCCACACCCTGCGCAATTTCGGTCATGCGCTGATGGATCTGGGCGCTGACCTTCTGTTCCGGGTCGATGGTGCGGATGGTGCCCCACATATCGGCACTGTCCGGGATGACGTTGGACGCCTTGCCGGCCTCGAACCGGCCGGTGGTGAACACGCCGAACCCGGCGGGGTCCAGCTCGCGGCTGTTGATCTCCTGCAGGGCAATGTGGATGTGGGCCGCTGCGGTGATGGGGTCGATGCAGGCGTTGGGCATGGAGCCGTGGCCGCCCTTGCCGTGCACCACGATGTGGTACTGCTCGCAGCTGGCCATGGTGATGCCGCCGCCCGGCACCAGCACCATACCGGCGGGCAGGGGCATGCCGGCCAGCACGTGGAACATGACCGCAGCGTCCACCTTGGGGTCCTCCAGCAGGCCGTTTTTCAGCATGTCCAGCGAGCCCTGGAAGATCTCCTCGGCGGGCTGGAACTCCAGCTTGACGGTGCCCTCGATCTCGTCCTCATGCTCCTTGAGCAGCTTGGCGGCACCCAGCATCATGGCGGTGTGCATATCGTGGCCGCAGCCGTGCATCTTGCCGGGCACCTCGGAGGCAAACGCCTCGCCGGACTCCTCCTGCAGGGGCAGAGCGTCCATGTCGCCCCGGAGCAGGATCACCTTGCCGGGCTTTTTGCCGCCCGCCAGTGCAAGCACGCCGCACTTGCCGCAGTCCTGCGGGGCGTAGCCCATTTCGGTCAGGGCTTTCTGGACCAGTGCCTTGGTCTGGGGCAGGTCGAACCCAACTTCCGGGTGACGGTGCAGGGTGCGCCGCCATTCCTGCAGCTGGGGTTCCAGCTGCTTTGCAGCTTCCAACAGCTTTTCCGGTGTGATCATTTCAAATCAGCTCCCTTTCATTTTATCAAAAGTCTCCCAGACCCCTGCCAAAGACAGGAGCCGGGAGGCTTTTCAGCTTAATCTTCGTTTGCGTCGGTGGGCAGGCCTTCCGGATGGAACTTGGCGCAGGTGCACTTTTTCCACTTCAGGCCGCTGCCGCAGGGGCAGGGATCGTTGCGGCCGATCTTGATCACCCGCACGGGCTGGCCCTTGGGGGCACCCTTTACGCCGGGGGCACCGTTGCCGGGCACAAAGCCCTCACCGGTGGGCTTGGCAACTTGCTCCCGCTTGGGGGCAGCACCGGCCTGCCGGATCTCGATGGTCAGCAGCATCTTCACGCTGTCCTCGCGGATGGAGTCCACCATCTGGTCGAACATGTCAAAGCCCTCGATGCGGTATTCCACCACGGGGTCCTTCTGGCCGTAGCCGCGCAAGGCGATGCCCTGCCGCAGCTGGTCCATGTTGTCGATGTGGTCCATCCACTGGCGGTCCACGCACTTGAGCAGGCAGATGCGCTCCAGTTCCCGCATCAGGGGTGCACCGTAGCGCACCTCTTTGGCCTGCAGGATCTGCATGCCGCGGTTGTACAGCATGTCGGCAATGCCCTCGCGGGAGATGTTGTCAAAGTCGGCCACGGTGTAGCGGAAGTCGGCGTCCGTGGTCAACCAGCCCTGATAGTGGCGGCGCAGGGCACCAAAGTCCCAGTCATCCTTCACGTCACCGGCCAGGAACTGACTGCAGCTGGAGTCGATGTTCTCCCGCAGCATGTTGTGCATCTCGGCGCTGATATCCTCGCCATCCAGTACCTTGCGGCGCTGGCCGTAGATGATCTCACGCTGCTGGTTCATCACGTCGTCGTACTTCAGCACGTTCTTGCGGATCTCGAAGTTGCGGCCTTCCAGCTTCTTCTGGGCGCTTTCCAGCGTGTTGGTGATCATGCGGTTCTCGATGGGGGTGTCCTCGTCCAGCTTGAGGGTGTCCATCAGGCTGGAAACGCGGTCGCCGCCGAACAGACGCATCAGGTCGTCCTCCAGGCTCAGGTAGAAGCGGGAAGCGCCGGGGTCGCCCTGACGGCCGGCACGGCCGCGCAGCTGGTTGTCGATGCGGCGGCTCTCGTGGCGCTCGGTGCCGATGATGAACAGGCCGCCGGCGGCGCGCACTTCCTCGGCCTCGGCCTCCACGGCGGGCTTGTACTGGGCGTACAGCTCCTCGAACCGCTTGCGGGCGGCCAGGATGTTGGCGTCCTCGGTGTCACCGTGGCCGTTGGCCTCGGCCAGCAGCATCTCCACGGCAGCGGGGTCGGCGTCCTGGGGCTTTTCGGGGCTGAGCAGATTCTCGCAGAAGTGCTCTTTGCGCATCTGGGCCTTGGCCATGAACTCCACGTTGCCGCCCAGCATGATATCGGTACCACGGCCTGCCATGTTGGTGGCGATGGTAATGGCACCCTTCTTGCCGGCCTGTGCCACGATCTCGGCTTCGCGTTCGTGGTTCTTGGCGTTCAGCACGTTGAAGTCGCGGGTGTGCTTCTGCAGCATCTTTGCCAGCGTCTCGCTCTTTTCCACGCTCACGGTGCCTACCAGCACGGGCTGGCCGTTCTTGTGGCATTCCAGTACCTGCTCGATGACGGCGCGGTATTTGCCGTTCACCGTCTTATAGATGGCGTCCGGATAGTCGATGCGCTGCTTGGGGCGGTTGGTGGGCACGGTGACGATGTTCAGGCCGTAGATCTCGGTGAACTCGGTGGCCTCGGTCTTGGCCGTACCGGTCATGCCGGACAGCTTTTTGTACATGCGGAAGTAGTTCTGGAAGGTGATGGTGGCCAGCGTCTTGCTCTCGGCGGCAATCTTCACGCCCTCCTTGGCCTCAATGGCCTGATGCAGGCCCTCGTTGTAGCGGCGGCCGATCATCAGGCGACCGGTGAACTCGTCCACGATGATGACCTCGCCGTTCTTCACCACATAGTCGATGTCCTTCTGCATGACACCGTAGGCCTTGATGGCCTGGTCGATGTGGTGGGCCAGGGTCATGTTCTCGGCGGCGGCCAGGTTCTCGATGTGGAAGTAGGCCTCGGCCTTCTTGATGCCGCTGGCCGTCAGAGTGCAGGTCTTGTGCTTTTCGTCCACAACGTAATCGCCGTCGGCCTGCTCGTCGGTGGAGACTTTATCTTCCAGCTCCACCACCACGCTCTTGCGCAGAGTGCGGGCAAAGCGGTCCACCTGGGTGTACAGGCTGGAGGAGTCCTCGCCCTTGCCGGAGATGATCAGCGGGGTACGGGCCTCGTCGATCAGGATGGAGTCCACCTCATCGACGATGGCAAAGGCATGGCCGCGCTGCACCATGTTGGCCTTGTAGGTCACCATGTTGTCGCGCAGGTAGTCAAAGCCGAACTCGTTGTTGGTGCCGTAGGTGATGTCGGCGGCATAGGCGGCACGGCGGGCGTCGCCGTCCATGCCCTGTGCGATCAGGCCCACGCTCAGGCCCAGCCAACGGTACAGCTTGCCCATCCACTCGCTGTCGCGCTTGGCCAGGTAGTCGTTCACGGTCACCACATGCACGCCCTCGCCGGTCAGGGCGTTGAGGTAGGCGGGCAGGGTGGCCACCAGCGTTTTGCCTTCGCCGGTCTGCATCTCGGCGATGTCGCCGCGGTGCAGGGCAATGCCGCCGGTGATCTGCACCGGGAAATGCTTCATGCCCAGCACACGCCAGGCGGCTTCGCGGCACACGGCAAAGGCGTCGGGCAGGATGTCGTCCAGCGTTTTGCCGTCGGCCAGCTGCTGCTTGAAAGCAGGGGTCTGGGCCTGCAGCTCTGCGTCCGAAAGGGCCGCATACTTGGGCTCCAGTGCCAGCACCTGCTTGACAATGGGATTGACCTTTTTCAGCTCCCGGTCGGAGAAGCTGCCAAAGAGTTTTTCAACAAGGGACATTCGTTACACCTCATACAATAGAATCAGGACGCGCGTGCGTCCGGAAAGGCACATCAATACAATCTATATGATACACCAAAGCAGCAGGGGCGTCAAATCTGCAAGGCTAGTTTAGCCGCTTTTTGCATGAACTTTCTGTAAAAAGATGCTGCCGGGGCGTTCATAAACGCAAAAACCACCCGTGATGCAGCCATCACAGGTGGTCGGTTTTGCATTATAAGCTCTCCAGCAGATCCGGCAGCAGGGCCAGGTCGTCGATGACATGGGGGCAGGCAGCTTCCAGCAGCGCGCGGGACTGGTGCCCGCCGGTGTACAGCACACACTTGGCGCCAATGGCGGCGGCCACTTCGGCATCGTGCTGGGTGTCGCCGATCATCACGCAGTGGGCCGGGTCGATGCCGGTGCGGCGCAGATAGTCGGTGCCAAGCTGCACCTTGCTCACGCCGTAGATGTCCGCAAGGCCGAGCAACTCGGTAAAAAAGCCCTGCAGACCCCGCGCAGCTACCTGCTCGATCAGGTAGTCCCGGCGGGAGGCGGAAAGTACAGCCTGTTTCCAGCCGCGGCGGGCCAGCTCGGTGAGGGTGTCCACGGCGTGGGCCATCACCGGGCAGGCGTCCACCCCGGCATTGTAGTGCGCCATAAAGTGCTCTGCCAGCATGGGGTAGGGGTGCCGGGAAAAGTCAAACCCGGCAAGGCGGTAGTAGTCCTCAATGGGGAAGCGGAACAGCTCCCGGTACTGGGCCAGATCGTACCGCTGCGGGTAGCCGTGGCTTTCCAGCATCCAGTTCAGGCACCCGTGGGTAAAATCCACATCGTCCATCAGGGTGCCGTTCCAGTCCCAGAAAATCATACCATTTGGCTGCATGGGGCCCTCCTGCGGCAAAGCCGCTTATTCCGCCCCAAAAATCTGGCTCAGAGCGGTGTTGCTTTCAATGATCTTCACCAGCAGCACACCCAGAACGGTGCAGCTGATCAGCTCGCCGATGCCAACGGAGATGCCGTTGGTGATGCAGGCCAGCCAGATGGGGGCACTGGAAGAGGGGTCCGGGAACATGACGGCGATCTCAATGCCGATGATCACGGCGTTGAACAGCACCGGGGGCAGGCTGGCAGCCAGGGCCAGGCCCTTGAAGCGGATGTTCCGCAGCCGGTAGGTGACCAGGCAGGCCAGCAGGGTGGCCAGAGTGCCAAAGATCACGTCCACGATGGTGGAGCCCAGCAGGTTTGCCAAAAAGCAGCCCAACACCACACCCAGGATGTACTCGGTGCCAAACACCGGCAGCAGGCACAGAGCCTCGGCCACACGGACCTGCACAGCCCCGTAGGAAAGGGGCTGCAGTGCCAGGCACAGCACCACATAGATGGCAGCCACCACGCCACAGCGTGCCAGTTTACGGACGGAAGAATTCTGATTCATGATAATACTCCAGCGGTTTGATTTTGACCGCACAGGAACCGCCAGCTCCTGCGGGTTTGGCCCAGCGCGGTTCGAGACGCACCGGGGAGCCTAAAATCCTAAGTTGCTCTAAAGGAACTGCGCAAAAAAGCACAGCAAAGGGGAGTATAGCATAAATTGGCACGGAATGCAACAAAAAATGCCATTGCATCATGCAATGGCATTGAAATGTTACCCTCTGAGGTGGCCGGTGTACACCAGAGCCACCGTGTCGGGGCCGGTGTTGGCCGACACTACGCCGCCCAGCTCAAACACCACCAGCGGAGCCTTGCCAAAGGCCTTGCGGCAGGCCTTTTCCAGGTCCTCGGCCTGCTTGATGTTGGTGTGGCCGATCATATAGTCAAAGTTCTCCACGCCGTCGGCGCGCTTTTTGCACAGCTCGATCATAGCGGGCACGACCTTGTCGTCGCCGCGCACCTTGCTCTCCACCTTGGTCTTGCCGTCGATCAGGGTAATGATGGGGCGCACGCCCATCAGCTCGCCCATGACGGCAGCCGCAGCGGAGATGCGGCCGCTCTTTTTCATCTGCTTCAGGCTATAGGGTCCCAGGATGATCTCCATGCAGTTCATCTGCTTTTCAAACTCCTGGATCACATGGCTGATCTCGGCACCGTTCTTCAGCTTGCGGGCCATCTCGCACAGATACCAGCCGAACACCATAGAATAGGTGTGAGGATCCAGCAGGTGGATCTTCATATGGTGCTCCGGGCGCTCTTCCCGCAGCATGCCCTGTGCCATCAGGGCGTTGTTGTAGGTGGAACTGCCGGACTTGTTGATGGGCACATGGATCACATCGGTATAGCCCTCGTCCACATACTGGCAGTATTTTTCACAGAACTGGATGGGCGTGATGGCGGCGGTGGAGGGTACCCCCTTGGCCAGACGCATCTTGTCGTAGAACTCGGTGTTGGTGCAGCTCTCCCGCTCCACATAATCCACATCGTCCAGCAGGATGTGGAAACTCATGATGTCGATGCCGTATTTCTCGGCCATCTCCTGCGGGATGTCGCAGGAGGAATCGGTCAGGATCGCGATCTTGCTCATAGTAACCTCATTTCCATTCGTAGTCTCGTAAATGTCCGTGGTCCAGAAGCTCCGGGAAATCCCACTGGCGCAGCACCTCATACACGCCCACGGCCACGCTGTTGGACAGGTTCAGGCTGCGGCAGGTGTCCCGCATGGGCATGCGGATGCAGTGTTCCTGATTGGCGGCCAGCAGGGCTTCCGGCAGGCCGGCGTCCTCCCGCCCGAACACGAGGTAAGCCCCGTCCGGGTAGGCCACATCGGTGTAGCGCTGGGGTGCCTTGGTGGTGAAGTAGTAGTATGGGCCGTTGTTCTTTGCAAAGAAGTCATCCAGCCCGTCATAGTAGCTGATGTCCAGATAATGCCAGTAGTCCAGCCCGGCGTGCTTGAGTTTTTTGTCGTCGATGGCAAAGCCCATGGGCCCCACCAGATGGAGCCGGCAGGCGGTGCAGGCGCAGGTACGGGCCACGTTGCCGGTGTTCTGAGGGATGCGCGGCTCTACCAGAACGATGTTCAAAGTTGGTTTTTCACTCATCTGCGGTCCTCCGTTAAAAGTCCCGGGGCGGGCACAGGCGGGGCAGCAGCGGCTCGAACCAGACGCCGAAGCGGGTGTCCTGCCCGGCGGGGGTGTTCTGGATGGCCAGCGACACGAACTCGGCGGCGTTGTCGGCGGCAGCACTCAGGGCGTTGCCCTGGATCAGGGAGCCGATGAGCACCGCACCGTACAGGTCGCCCGTGCCGGGGAAGCTGCGGTCGATGTGCAGCTTCTTGACCACAAAGCGGTCAGAGCCGCTGCCGGCGCAGCCGATGTACTTGCCCAGCGGCAGGCCGGTGACCACGGCACTGGGGGCCAGAGCCGTCAGCTCGTCGGCCAGTGCCTGGGCGGCTGCGTCATCCAGCGGATCATCCACGGGAGTACGCTGCAGCAAAAGCTGCGCCTCGGTGTAGTTGGGCAGGATCAGGTTGGCCGACCGGCACAGCTGCCGGATGCGGCTGATGAGTTCCGGGGTCACGGTGGCATAGGCCTTGCCGTTGTCGCCCATCACGGGGTCCACCACCTTGTGGGCCGACGGCCACAGAGCAAAGGCTTTTTCGGCCAGTGCCACCTGCGCTTCGCCGCCCAGGTAGCCGGTATAAATGCAGTCAAAATCCAGGCCCAATGCATGATAATGCTCCAGAGCGGCCTCGCCGTAGGCACAGCCGTCCAGACGGGCCGGGGTGCCCAGCCCGCCGGTATGGGTGGAAAGCACCACCGTGGGCAGAGCCACAGGCTGCAGCCCCATGACCGACAGCACCGGCAGGATCACCGCCAGACTGCAGCGGCCCACGCCGGACAGATCATGGATGCAGAGGATCTTTTTGGGTTCAACAGGTTTTATCAAATAAGGAACCTCCTTACTTTGTACGGGTCCAATGCAGGCAGAATGCCGCCAAAAGGCAGAACTGCCTGAAACACCATGCTACAGTATACCACAACTTTCTGAACAAAAAAAGCGTATAGTGGATTCTTTACAGGAAATACTACCGCCAAGGGCCCGCACAGCGGGCAGGGAAAGGAGTGTTTGCAATGAAACAGCAGGCAAATCAGGGAGCGTCCGGTATGCTGCTGGGCATGGCGGCCGGGGCGGCACTGGGGGCCGTGGGCGTAATGGCGGCCACCCAGAACCAGCGGCAGCTGCGCCGTACCACCCGCAAGGTGATGAAGGGCGCAGAGAACGCTGTGCTGCAGCTGGACCGCATGGTCGGCGACTTTGTGGAAAAGCACATGGACAGCTGAACCAAAAACAACGCCGTTCCCACTGCGGGAACGGCGTTGTGCATATGCGGGAAAGCCTTACTTATTCCAGATGCACATCCGGGCAGAGGTGTTGATCTCGCCCAGCAGGCTCAGGTCCATCTGGATGTTGCAGGTCACGGTGAGGGCCTTGTTCACATCGCTGCCGGTCAGCACCGAGGCGGGCAGGTTCTTGATGGTGAGCACGCCGGTGTCCTTGGTCACATCGCCGGTCACGGTGCCGTTGTAGGTCACATCGCCGATGGTCAGGCCGGTCAGGTAGCCGGTGACGCCCATCTTGGACACCTGCTGGATGGGCAGGGTCAGGGTGTAGGTGCCGTTGGACTGGCGGGTGAGGGAAGCCTCCCGGCTGGTGTCGATGCCGGAATTGGCCATGGACTCCTTGTCGGAGCCGGTTTTCCAGAACTTGACGCCCACCCGGAGCTTGGAGGCAGCCCCGGCGCTCAGCGCCAGAGTGCACAGCAGCAGCACCGAGAGCAGGACCGTACCGGCACGCTTGAGAGAAGTTGTCATAAAATATCAGCCTTTCCTGCCGCAGGAAGCGGCAATGACAGAATCACATGGTTTGTCACCGCAAATATAGCAGACTCCGGCAGAATTGTCAATGCAGGCTGTGAATGCTTCACAAAAATATTGCACATTCACGAAGAAGCGGAGCGCGTCCCACAAAAAAGCCGCCTCCCGGAAACGGGAGACGGCAGAAATGCTCAGACGGAAAGCAGCTTACAGCTCAAAGTCGGGGTCGTCCTTCAGCACATGGATGTTGCTCATGAAGGCGCTCTGCTCGGGGTCGGTGAAGGGAGCTTCCTTGATGTACTTGTTCAGCTGGACGGCAGTACGGGCCGGGTCGGCAATGGTACCGGCACCGCCGATGCAGCCGCCGGGGCAGCCCATGCCTTCCAGCAGATAGCCGTTGTACTTGCCGGCCTTGGCCAGCATCAGCAGCTTCTTGCACTCGGCCAGACCCTGTGCGGATGCGATCTTCACATCCATGTCGGGGTGCCACTCCTTGATCTTGTCGGCAACGGCCTTGGCCACGCCGCCGGACTGGGCAAAGCCGCGGCCTGCAGCGGAAGCGTGGATCAGATCCTGCTCGGCGGGGTCCACTTCCAGCGAAGCCAGATCCAGGTCCTTGGCCTCAATGATGCCAGCCAGCTCCTCAAAGGTCAGCACGAAGTCCACGTCGGAACGCACGGTGCGGCGGGAGGCCTCCAGCTTCTTGGCGGCGCAGGGTC
>UMHS01018654.1_pt1 | contig 20631 bp, 20 predicted proteins | sample 1965611 | NCBI WGS metagenome assembly UMHS01 (sample SAMEA4836106, study PRJEB28245) | human gut metagenome | biome: gut microbiome; material: fecal sample | place: Denmark | collected 2008
CAAACGAGGCTTTCAAACGTAATCAAAGGGCGGCACGCCCCACTGGCTAACCCTGACCCTGATCCCTTCTCACATCATATCCGGCGGCGGTTCCTGATTGGTGAGTTCATAGAAGAGCGTGAACTGGCCGGCGAAGAGGAGCTTCACCGTATCGACGGGGCCGTTACGGTTCTTGGCAAGGATGATCTCCGTCTCATTCTTCTGCGGATTGTCATCCTCCATGTCGCGGTCGTAGTACGCAGGACGGAAGAGGAAGGACACCATGTCCGCATCCTGCTCCAGAGAGCCGGATTCTCGCAGGTCAGAAAGAAGCGGGCGGTGGTCCTGACGGGCCTCGACGCTTCGGGACAGCTGCGAAAGAGCGATGACCGGGACATTCAGCTCACGCGCCAGACTCTTCAGCGATCTGGAGATCTCGGAGATCTCCTGCTGGCGGTTGTCTCCGTTTCGGAGCGTATTCTTCGCCTGCATGAGCTGAAGATAGTCGATCATGATGATGTCGAGCCCCTGCTCCGCCTTGAGGCGGCGGCACTTGGAGCGGATCTCCGAGACGGAGACGCCCGGCGTATCATCGATAAAGAGCGGCGCATCCATGAGGACGCTGGCCGCAGAGGCGAGCTGGTCCCACTCCTTCTGCGTGGAGATCCGACCGGTGCGGAGCTTCGCGCTGTCGACGAGTGCGGTCGAGCAGAGCAGTCTTTGCACGAGCTGCTCGCGTGACATTTCCAGCGAGAAGAAGGCGACGTGCTTGTGCGCCGAGGAAATGCTCATGTTCTTCGCGATATTCAGCACAAAAGCCGTCTTGCCCATGGATGGACGCGCCGCCACGATGATGAAGTCGCCCTTCTGGAAGCCGCTCGTCAGCGCATCAAGGGAAGGGAATCCGCTCGGAAGCCCGGTGATGGACTCCTTGTTCTTGAATTTCCGCGTGATCTCCTGCAGCTCATTCTGTACCGCCTCGCCGATCGAGGTGAAATCCGAGCGGCGGTCATCCCGCGTCACGGCAAGGATCGTTTTCTCCGCATTGTCCGTGATATCCTCGACATCATCACGCTCCGAGTACGCCTCATCCGTAATGACGCCGGCTGCATCGATCAGCCGCCGGAGCTTCGCCTTGTTTGCGACGATTTCAGCGTGGCGGTCCACCATCTTCGTGGTGGCCACATTCGCCGGCAGATCATTGACATAGAGGACGCCCCCCACATCATCCAGACGCCCCATGCGCTTCAGCTCTTCCGTCACCGTCAGGATATCCGCCGGCTCGCCCTTGTGCGCCAGATTCAGGATCGCCTGAAATACGATCGCATTCGCTTCGCGGTAGAAATCCGCGGCCGTCAGCTTATCCTCGGCCGTCATGATCGCGTCCTTGTCGAGCAGCATCGCCCCCAGGACGGACTTTTCCGCGTCTATATTCTGCGGCGGAATGCGCGTCACGATCATCGTATCCGTGTCCGGCTTCTTCCCCCAGCCCTCTTTCTTCCAATTTCCCTTCGGCTTGCTCTCGTTCTCTGCCATAACGCTTCCTCCTTTATATGAAATCATGGTTTCATTATACGGGTTCAAGAAAGTAGGTTCAAGAGAACAGGTGTGGTGGACAGGAGAGGGGGCGGGTTCAGGTTGATGGGTTCAGGGTTGTGGTGCGGCGCATCAAATTTATAAGGCGCCGCAAGTTTTAGACCAAGCGGTACTCTCATATCGTCATTCCGAGCGAAGTCGAGGAATCTTTTTTGTTTGCGGACAATCGAATGGTATGAGGAACTTTCTAAACGAGAAACCCACCACCCCCCGATACGCAAAAGAGCCCCTTCCTTAGGAAGGGGCCGGCGAACGAAGCGATGCTGGGGGGATAGGGCGTCATTCTACGTTTGTTCGGACAGCGATTTAATCAGTGTTTCCCTAAAAATTGCGGCGAAGCCGCCACCTTCATTCCTCATTCCTCATTTGATCCTCGTCACCCTCACACGCCCCGTGTACATAGCGACTGTGATCTGTTGCTTGTGCTTTCCATCTTTGGTCATGAGCTGCATGGAATACCGCGATTTGCCCATCGCCCCAGCAAAACCATCTTTCCTGAACAACACATGTATCCGCCCCGAACAATAAACATTAGCCGGCAATGTGCCGCTAGGTTGTATATACCGATTTCCCTGCGATGACCAATAAGCGACACGACCGGTTTCATTGACCGCGCAAAAGAACTCCACCGACGCTGACAAGGGCGTCCCCTTTGCGTCCTCACTCTCATTTCTCGCAATCATCTGTGCCTCGCGGATCGCCGAAGCCACCTCCTCCGATGCAAGATCGAGCTCCCTCCCCTCCTGCCAGTCCCAGAGCATCGGCACCGCTGCCGCAGAGGCGAGCGCAAAGAGGAAAAGGACGAGCAGCAGTTCAGAGAGAAGAAAGCCCGAGCGATGCGAGAAGGGAGGCCATTCCCACCGTTTCCTGCACCCCATACGCCAAAGCACCTCCGATCGCCAGGAAGGGCACGAAACGGATCTCCGTCCTTCGCCCCAGTCGTCCCCGCAGAAGCAAAAACGCACACCATAAAAGGGCCGCCAGCGATGTCAGCCATAGAGAAAGAAGGCCATACATCGGCAGCAGCCAAAACGAAGAGGCCGCGGCCAGAAACACATCCGCAAGCCCCAGGGATCGCTTAGAGATCAGATACAGCAGTCCATAGAGCGCCCCCATCCCCACGCCCGTCAAAAGACAGAGGAGAAACGCCCCCCGGGAGAGCATCAGCAAAGCGCCGCACACCGAAAGAACGAGCGGCCAGCCATCCGACACATACCCCGTCCGCGCATCCTCCAGCGCCGGAAAGAGCAGGAAAAGCAGATAGACCCATCTCGCCCACGAGCCTCCCAGCGCAAGTATCACACCAAAGCTAAGTCCCAGCACCGCTACAACGCCCCATCCCCGCCGTCCCGCAAAGATCACGCCGCTCGTCAGAAAGTCGAACATTCGCATAGGAAGCTCCTTTCGATGTTTAGTGACTTGTGACTTGTGACTAGTGACTAGTAGCTAGGGATTAGGGATTAAATGCCACCTTCGGGCATCGCCATTATTTTACTTGCGGCGCATTTCGTCATCCTGAGCGGAGTGAAATGTCGGATGTTCGATCATGTAAAGACGGAACAGTGAGAACTGAGTCGAAGGATCTGGCGCCGCGCCACCATTTCGCATTTCTCATTTCTAATTTCTCATTCAAGCGAAACTTTCAAATGGAATCAAAGGGCGAGCCGCTCCACGGGATAACCCTGAGCCCTCATTTCACTCATACCCTCTCTTCTTCCTGTAATTCAGCGCCATATCTGCCACGCCAAGATACACCGTGAAGAGCTGCAGGAGAGGGATCCAGATCGAAATGATGACAATGAGCAGACGCAGCCGCTTCACCACCGGATAGATATGCGGCAGCCACCAGAGCGTCGCGATCCCCTGGATCCACAGCACGAAGTAGCACACCGCGCCAACATTGTACGCAAGATCTTTCACCTGCTCGGTGAGCGGCATGTACTGCGTCCCTACAGACAGAAGAAGGAGCAGCAGTACCCAGCGCGGGAAATGCCAGCGCTCCAGCGGAGGAAACTGAGGAAAATCCGTCAGCCCCAGACGGCGGAAAACCACCTTCTCGATCTGCATCACCGCCCAAGCGAGCACCATCGGTGCCATCACCATCGCCGCCGGGATCATCTTTCGGATCGTTTTGATCATTTCCTCCGTCTGCTGATTCACCTGATCCAGCTGATCCCCGGACGCCATGAGCCCCGACATCTCCTTTGCCATCCCCTGCATCTGATCCAGCGTACTTCCATACACCTGATCCCAGGGCATCCCCATCATGACCACCGTACCCAGAAGATTCAAAAGCATCGCGAAAAACATCACGACCACGATCGTCCCAAAGGTGCGGAGCGCCGATGCGCGCTTCTGATAGCAGTACGCCATCGCGATCCCTGCGAAGCCGAACATCACCACCAGAAAGAACGCCGTCGTGATCCCGAAGAACGCCGAGTCCAGGATCATGATCCCCGACGTCGCGATCACCGCCCACTTCACGCCCTCACGGATCCCCATGTACGCAATCGGCAGCGGCAGCGAAAGCAGCGCCAAAAGAGAGATCCCCGGCACATAGAAGCCCACCATAGAAAGCACCACGGCCAGCGCCGTACACATCCCTGCCAGGACGACCGCATTCGTGTCGCCCGCTTTGAACTGATTCATAACTACTCCTTCCAGAAATATAAATGTATATCGCTTTTTTATACCCATATTCTATCATACTTGAAGAAAGAATAGGAAAAGGCTTCCTCCTCGCCAAGCGCATCGCCGCTTTTTATCGCGCAAAGCCCCAAGCCCGCCGATCATGCTTCTCTCCTCCTTACTATTTTCTCCATTCGCATCCCCTATTTCCTCCCCCCATGTGATATAATAGGAAAAGCGACTATGAACGGCTTTTATTTTTGACATACAATGCAAAAATATTTTTTTAAGAGCCGGCGCCTGCCGGCTCCGACAACTGAATAGGAGGTTCTATCCATTTTGGCAAAAGCAAGATTACAGATCATTCCATTAGGAGGTCTTGGAGAAATCGGGAAGAACATGACTGTATTCCGTTACGGCGACGAAATTATCGTAATCGATGCAGGCATGGCATTCCCAGAAGAAGACATGCTCGGGATCGACATCGTCATCCCGGACTTTTCCTACCTCATCGAACACAAAGACGAGATCAAAGCCATCCTCATCACCCACGGACACGAAGATCACATCGGGTCCCTTTCCTACCTGCTTCGCGAAGTGAACGCCCCGGTCTACGCCACACGCCTCACCTGCGGCCTCATCGAAGGCAAACTCAAAGAAGCACACATCACAAACTACGACCTGCACACCGTCAAACCCGGTGACGAATTCAAAACAGGCCTTTTCAAATTCGGATTCTTCCACGTCTGCCACTCCATACCGGACTCCTGCGGCATCTACCTGCGCACCCCGGTCGGCACCATCGTCCATACCGGCGACTTCAAATTCGACCACTCTCCGGTCGACGGCGAACTCACCGACATGTACAAGCTCGCCGAGCTCGGCCACAGAGGCGTTCTCTGCCTTCTCGCCGACTCCACGAACGCGCAGAATCCCGGCTACACCCCTTCCGAAGCCATCGTATCCAAGTCCCTCATGAGCGCTTACGCCGATGCCAAAGGCCGCATCATCCTTGCCACCTTCGCATCGAACGTCTCCCGCATCCAGATGGCCGTCGACGCAGCAGTCGCTAACAAAAGAAAAGTCTGCGTCTTCGGCCGCTCCATGGTGAACGTCGTCGGCATCGCCCAAGAACTCGGCTACCTCAAAGCCCCGGAAGGCACCTTCATCGAGCCGGAAGAGCTTGGTCACTACAGAGACGACCGCCTCTGCATCCTGACCACCGGCAGCCAAGGCGAACCGATGGCCGGCCTCTCCCGCATGGCCGACGGCTCCCACCGCCAGGTCCAGATCCACGCAGGCGACACCGTCATCATCTCCGCCTCCCCGATCCCGGGCAATGAGACCAGCGTCGGCCGCACCATCGACAGCCTGATGCGCCTCGGCGCCCACGTCGTCACCAGCACCACCACCCGCGTCCACGTATCCGGCCACGGCTCCCAGGAAGACCTGAAGACCATGCTCTCCCTCGTCAAGCCGAAATACTTCATCCCCGTCCACGGCGAACACCGCATGCTCGTCAGCCACGCAGAACTCGCAGAAAGCCTCGGCGTCGAAAAGAAAAACATCCTGATCGGCGAAAACGGCACCCTCTTCGAATTCACCAGCCGCGGCGGCAAGATCAATCCGCAGCGCGTCCAGGCCGGTCCCGTCTTCGTCGACGGCCTCGGCGTAGGTGACGTAGGAAACATCGTCATCCGCGACCGCCAGCAGCTCGCCCAGGACGGCGTCGTCATCGTCGTCATCGCCCTCGAAAAAGGCAGCAACCAAGTCTTAGCCGGCCCCGACATCGTCTCCCGCGGCTTCGTCTACGTGAGAGACAGCGAAGCCCTCCTGACCGAAGCCAGAGAACGCATCGAGTCCGTCTTAGACCGCTGCGAAGCCGGCAACGTCTCCGAATGGAACGCCATCAAGACCCAGGTGAGAGACGCCCTCGGCAAATACTTCTTCGACCGCACCAAGCGCCGCCCGATGATCTTGACCATCATCCAGGAAGTGAAATAAATGGCAATAAAAAATCCTTCAGCTCTATGCTGAAGGATTTTTTATTGACCTATCATCAAGAGAGGGGAAATAGAGTCCTCACTATTTCCCCTCTCCCTTCACAGCACAATCCCCATTCATTCTGTATAGTCCATGCCCGTTACCCGAGACAATCAAACCCGTTCGCTTTAACTTGCGAAGAAATTTTCCCACTGAAGGCGCCGCCAATTCAAACTGCCCCACCAAATCCTTTCGCCTGAAATCTGCCTCAAACTCATATTTTTCCAAAATCTGAAAAACACGATCTCTTTCTCGAACGGAATAACCATGAACCATCATACATTCCTCAAGCGCTACTTCTCCATCCCATGAAAAAATCTCCCGACACCGCTCAAAACGCATCAGGAGATTTTTTATTCAAAGAACATCGAGACTTAACGCAGGGATTACTTTTTCACTAACATTCCCACAAAAAGCAACGCCTCACCGATCCTGCTGTACCATCCAGCGTGCCACCGTCCGCGCCGCCTCGATCTCCTTCTTGAATTCCGCATTCGACAGCGCCTTCTCCTCCCCGATTTCTCCATTTTCGATGAAGAGCCGATGATTGAAAGCCCGCTTCGACTGCATCAAAGGAGGCAGGAGCGACGTATACGTCGCTCCCTGCGGCGCGATGAGTTCTGCCAGCGTCGGTGCGATCTGGAGATGGCTGCCCGCCGCCCCCTGCAAAAGATCCTTCGGCACACCCTCCCCATAGAAATAGCAAGGCACACCGCTTTGCGCCCATAACGACACATCCGCAGCGAAATTGAAACGCTCCGCATGATCCCCCGTCACTACAAAGAGTGTCGACGGGTCATACTTCTTTGCCTCACGGATGAATTTCCCCATCACCTGATCCGCATACCAGATATGCCCCAGCTGATCGATTGTCGCCTTATCCCTCGGGATAGACGGCGGCAGCTTCTCCGTCACTTCCACCCGCGGGAACCCCTTCGCATCCACATCATACGCAAAAGGCGGATGATTGCTCGTCGTCAGGATGAAATAGAACGTATCCTCCGACTCCTTCTGCATCCGCTCCCGAATCACATCGAAAAGCGCCCCGTCCGGCGCACCCCACGACGAACTCTCCCCCTGCTCAGGAAGCTCATCCGCGCAGTGGAACTCGTCGAACCCCTCACGCAGCGTGAAATGCTCTAGATCCTGCCAGCTCCGAAGACCACCATACCAGAAAACCGTCCGGTACCCCAGCCGCTTCATCGTCTCACCGATTGCAAAAGGCGACGCCTTCCCCTTGAGCCCCATCGTATAATTCACATACAGACCCACATCCGGCAGTCCCGTCAGGAAACCATTCAGCGACGTCATCGTCCCATTCCCATTAGACAAGAAATGATACGTATACGCCCCCTCCTTCTCCAGCCACTCTCCCGTCTGTGCCAGTCCCAACGACCGATACTCCGGCAAAAGCGGCCACAGCGCATAGTTCTCCCCCAGTATCACCACCACATGCCTCGGCCGCTTCACCAAAGCCCCCGCCTGACTCTGCCGCGAAAACGCTGCATCCAGCGAAGCCGCCTTCGGATCCCCGCCGAGACAAACCACCGCCTGCTTCAGCGCCTCATCAGAAATCGGACGATTCGCCCGACTCTTCGCCCGCTTATGCGTGATATACGCCCGATACAGCGCCTGTCCATCATCCAGTACCGCCTCATTCAAGACCACATACCGCGTGCGAGCCGCACTCTCCCACGGCACCCCGTCATCCGAGTGAAACGCCCCACCGAAGCGACAAAAGATTGCAAAAATCGGAAGGCAGACCACCGCTCCGAGTACCCAAAGCCGAACGTGCCTCCTTGGGATCCAAACATTCGTCCCCCCCAAGACCCTCAGCCACAGCCACACAAAGAAAGCCCCCAGCACACACGCACCCAAAAGCCGCGGCCACAGCGCATACTGTTGCACCGCCGTATCAAAGATCGCCCACTTGTCATCCTTCATGCCATTGAACAGCATGATATTGAACCCCTGATGAAAAATCTCATAATACGGAATGCGCGCCATAAAGAGGAACGTCATCAAAGAAATCGCGACACTCCCCAGCACCTTTCGGATACCTGCCACCGGCCACTTCGAGTAAAACGCATACGGGATCGTAGCGAAAAGAAACGGGAACGCCACCAAGAACGCCGTCGTCTTGAGACTGATCCGCGCCCCCAACCACAGCGCGGTCAAAATATCCCCCACTCCGGCGCTCCCCATCTGCCCCGCGTAAATCGCAAGAAATGCGATGCGGAAAAGCATGAGAAGAAGATAGATATAAAGAAACAGCTTCGCATCCTGCTGCAGAGACTTTAAGAAACGCATCAGATTACCTCACAAATCATATATGGAATTAGATAATATCTCCGTTTAGTCGAAGCACCTCTATTGCATAATAATATTTCTTTTCCATGCATAATCTCATTACGATATAGGGAAATACTGATTGAATCGTTATTAGATTATACTCCTGTATTTTCATACAGCACAAAGAATAATACGACGAGAATAGCAAGGCTATTTAAGGGGGATTATGTATGACGCAGTGTTGCATGAAAATACTTGTGAAACCGAATTCTGCAATTTAATCAGCATTTCCCTAGCCAATTGCCTCCTATTTCAGCCCAACGCACTGAGGATACGCTTCTGCTATATAAAATAAACTGGTACTCACGACATAGCCTGCGCCGCTATTCATATATACGTCGTACTCTCTTTCTAAAAGTTTCTGCATCTCCTTCTCACCCACTACAGAGTCCTCTCCACTCTGCACATGCTTTTCATACTCTTTTTCTAAGCACTGTATTTCCTGCCCATTCATCAGTTCTCCCCCATCTTTATTAGAAGCAATAAAGAAAGCCTTTTTCAAATGCCAACGGATCAGCCTAACCAATACCGCTCGGTCATAAGCCGTAACTTCATTTTCTCCCTCCTGTGCGCTTCGCCTTTTATAAGTTTTCTGCCTCACCTCTTCTTTGGTAAATCTCCGTTCCAGAAAAGTTTCCCAATCAGCATTCTCCAACTCATGTTTTGAAACATGAAGTAACGCCTCAACCATAGGATAGCTCAAATACAACTTTCCGTGCTCCGTAGATTCAGAAAAGAACTCAAGCAATTTATTGAAGCGCCGAAAGGCCTCCTCTGGGTGATTTCTGAAATACGAATCCTGCGGATCAAAGTCAAAAATCAGCAAAATATCCGTATATTGATCCTGTAAAATTCGCTTTTCATCCTCTGTCTGAGCCCTTTCAACAAGCATCAGCTGTAAATCCAGCGAATTCCATCCATCTTCATACCCTTGGCTTTCTCTTTCCAGACATTGATACAACTTGTAAATATTCGTTCCATACGAAACGACTTCTACATCCTGTGGCAAAAAGCCAAGCGCTTTTACTCGAGCAAAAATTTTTGGTTCCTTATCAACGCCCTCACAAATAATCAAAACCTTCTTAGCCATCAAACTCACCACTCACATATAAACGCTCCAGATTATTTCCCTCTCGGAGCTCCCTTCTCGTAGAATCGGAAAGTGACTTGATTTTGCCATTGTTTACGATAAAACTACAATCTGGTCGAATGATTTTATTTGTCAAAAGATTGATATTGTGCGTCGTCAACAGAGCCTGACCATCAAAATTTTTGATCAAGTAACGTAAAATGTTTTCCGACAAAGCATAATGATAAAAAGCATCAAATTCATCAATAAAAACAAACTTAATTCCTCGCTTATGTTTCAGCCAGTAATAAAACAGACTCAAAGCACGCGTCCCACTAGAAGCCACCACATTCAGCGGCAATGGATTTTCGTAATTCAAATAAAGCAAAGAACGACCATCTGGCCCCTGAATCGCTTTCAATTTTCCGTCTATTCCACTAAACGTCTGCAAGAAGTGTTCAAAATCAGATACCAAATTCTGTTTGACAATATAGTCGTAAATATCTTCTCGACTATTCGATAAGCCAATATATCTATTATTGATGTCATTTCGCTGGAACCACAACATGCCATTCACGAAATCTCTAAACTCCGCCATCACTGAATGTGGCGACGAAATCATATTGTTAAAAATATACTTCACCGCGGATAACTCAGACGGTGCTGATGCCCAATTCACTTTCCCAAACTTATAAGTTCCCGAGAAATCCAGATCGATAAAAATAGGTTCCTTCCGTGACCAGCGCAAAACCTCCTGCCCATCAATTTTTAATTCTTCACCATACAATAAATGATGTGAACCCTTTTGATAGTTATAGGAAATGCAATGCCCATTCCCCAACAAAAATTCGTATGAAAAAGCAGCCATCTCATCTGGCGAATCCGCTTTCAAATAATATGTATAAAACTCTTCTCCTGAATTCATATCTGTCAAATGGGCAATAATGTCAAAAATGGCAAGTCCCAAATTCGTTTTTCCAGAAGCATTTCGTCCATATATAATAGCATCTTTCACTAATCCATTCTTTGTGCATTCCGTATTAAACGCATAATCACGAACATTGGCAAAATCCAATGTTAAATGTTGAAACTGCTTGAAGCCATGCACTTCAAATCTTTTGAGCATATTCCATCACCCCTCTCCTCAGAGTATACCAAAAAAAGTGGATGCCGTAAAGTTTTTACGGCATCCGCTTACTCATCTGTTTTCTTTATGAAATCCAACAATTTCTACTAAATCATTGCTAAGAAAACAAAGCATACCATTTTCATCATTCTTTTTTGCATCCTGCTGGATAGATTTTAGAAATTGCATAGCTTATAAGTCCTTTGCAGTCTTATTTGATAATATAATTTCCAATGTTTTCAGCAGATTGTGACAATCTAAATGGCTGGTTGCGTATGCTCGTCCCGATTCTCCACATATTGCTCTTTGCTTTGGATCTCGTAACAAACGTATAATCTCTTTAGCAAATGTTTGGTAATCAAATTTATCGACCAACACTCCTGATTTACTTGGAGGAACTAAATCTTCATTGCCTCCAATTTTAGAAGCAACGCACGGAAGCCCTGAGGAAATTGCTTCCATCAATGTAGTGGATAAGCCTTCAAATTCAGAAGGGAAAAAATACAAATCCGACATTTTATAATAATCGTCCGTCTTGTCCACTTCTCCAGTAACAATTATACTATTGTCCTCTTGTTTACCTGCTATCTTTATCTCACTTACTAGTTCTTTCAAGCCACCACCAACGACTAATAATTTAGCTTCAGGGACTTGCTTATGCACGATTTTCCAAGCTTGTAGCATCACCTTAATCCCCTTATTGGGAACAATACGAGCACAAAATAAAACAATCGGACACGTTGTTGGTAATTTATATATTTCCCTCAGCTTCTCTTTCTTGATTGGATCAACTAGGAAAAAACAATTTATTGTATCCACGCCATGAGGTACAATATGAATTTTTTCAGCTGGCACCTTTCCCCTTTCCCTAAGCCCTTGAGCCATTTCATAACTATTCGCTATATATTGATCACACTGCCCAAAGATTTTATTTCTCCATCCCTTGGATCTATCAAAAATTTCGACTTTACTAGTTAATACCAATGTTGTCGGTATATGTTGAATATATTTTGCAATTAAAATTGCCCAAACGGAAAACTTTGGAGTCCCTAAAATGTAAATACAATCCGTATTACTATGCGAAGAAAATAATCTAATAGCACATTCTAACCACCTAAACGGATCATGAAGTCGCACAACATCAATATTATCTATACGCTCACGACCTTTGGTTTCCAATCGATTTTTTTCGTCATTACATAAACGGAATTCCCATCTTCTATCAATAACTTAGCATGATTTTCAGCATGAAATTCTGCTCCGCTTTTATTCGGTACGCCTGATTTATCAAACCGCGTTCCCACCGCATAGTTTTTTATAAAGATTCCAATTTTCATCTATGTTTTCTCCGCAAATCATACAAAATACATAAAGCTTGCTAGCATACAAACAAGTCAGACGGTATTGCGATCACTTGCTGTTTTCTCGCAAGCAAGCACTCGAATGGCGCATTATCCATACGGTTAACGAAGTTACATTCGAGGCTTTCTCTTGCCAGCCAGTATCTTCTGGCTTAAACTTTCCTGTTCCTTCCATATCCGATTCCTTAATTTTTTCAACCAACCCCGAAGCCACTTCTCCTAATTCTTCAATGGTCAACCATTGCTTAGGTGTTACAAGCCCTTCTGGCTGCCTTTCTGTCAGAGACGGATACAGAGAATAGTACTCAAATCCTTTTGGCGCAATCATTTCTAACACGGTTGGCATAATATTCAAATGAGTCCCTATTGTAGTTCCACCAAAGAGTCCTTGTGTAATTTCCCTATGATGCATCATGAGAGGCGTACAATACAGTTCCCGATACATATAGTCTCGTGGAACCAGTGAAGAATTGGCAAAATTCCCATACAAAGCTGAATGATCCCCTGTATAAACAAACAACGCATCCGGATAAACCTCCTGCATATCAGCTATAAACTTTTGCACAGCATGATCTGCATAAGAAGCCGTACTCAACGCTTTCCTTCGTTCCTGATCTTCGCGAATATCCACTTCTGTATCTTTCAACATATCATCCGTATCAACGCCCAATACTTTGTCTGGAATTTTATACGGTCCATGATTAGAAGTTGTATAAATGAAATGAAACGTCGGCTCTTGAATTTTCTTCATCAATTCAGCCGCCTTCTCCAAGAAAACATGATCATATACACCAACCCAGGTTCTTGGCGCTTTTACCCCGCAAAACTCCGTAGCACTACGAACCTCATCGAATCCCTGCGCCTTGGCAAAATGGTTGAAATTCCCATTGGAAGCATTGCCACCATACCAGTAAATCGTCTGATAGCCAAGTTTCTTAATCTGCCCCGCAAATGAAGTTAGCAATTCTCCTTTCCAAAAAGATTCCATTTCATTGAGCTCAAGCTGCGCATCATAGATACCACTCATCAGCGACACAATAGAAGGTCTTGAAATATTCCCTGCTGGCAAAAAATTCTTTAAATAAGCGGTATGTGGATCTTGTATCCATTTCTTTGTCGCATCTAAAACATGGAGCCTACTATACAATGGGTCTAATGCCCACTGTGGCACACTTTCACCAACAATAAAGAAAATTTGAGACGGTTTATTTATCACCGCTCCCTGTGCTACATGTTTAAAATATTTCAATGGATTTTCGTCTACTTTCCAACATGACTCCGCAGGGAGGAGCCGTCTTACTGCCATTTGAAGTTCTTCATCATTTTGCTGCAATTCCTCGGCCAACGGTTTACGCCGCACCCATTTCAGTGCAATCAAATCATCTATACAAGCACGCGCTAAAAAAGCATCCTCTTTTACAATAGAAGGGATAGTATCCCACTCCGGCTTATTACGATGATTCAAGGTTCCACCAAAGCGAGCCCACTGAAACCCTACAATTGAAATAAGAACAATCAGTACGTCAAAGCTATACTGTACTGTAGCGGAAGAAAAAGATGGATAGGAAAATGATGGTAGCTGTTGAAATAGCCATTCCCACCCAATCATAAAAGCCAAGTATGGGATGTATCCCAAAAGAATCCACACTCCATGATGCTGATGAAAGAATACATCAAGAAGATTATGCTTTTCCGCATGCTTTCCCATATGCAGAAGATAATTAAAAGTATCATGAAAATGGTAGTAGAAAATCATCTTGCCAGCAAAAGCCGCATAAAGAATTACCCCATAAGCACAACCAATAAAAAGCCTTAATTCTAGTCCATACTGGCGAAAAAAATCAAAAAATATCGATGGAATAGACACCAGAAGCATCGATGCCAAAAACACATATGCATTAAAGTCCATTCCCCACCAAAAGCCATATTCGAAGCACTTACAAATAGCTTTCCAATGCCCTTCAAGCGAAGGATAAGGCTGATATACTTTTACAAAGATCAGCCGAAAAATGGCACAAAGAATCGGAAAAACGAAAAAGAGCTTTATGTCCGACTGTATACCATAGAAAAAATAATCCATCATTGCCTCACCCCAAATATATCGTTTACGAAGTAAATACTCAATTAATAAACCAGCAAAACACCAACAGCATACCGCAAAATATCTGGCATAAAATTTAAGGAAACGCTGATTAAATCGTTGCTCGATTTTACACTTGCATTTTCATACAACGCAAGGAATAATCCAACGCGAATACCAAGCTATTTAAGGAGAATTATGACAAAAAGTTGCATGAAAATGCTTGTGGAATCAAACCCTGTGATTTAATCAGCATTTCCTTAACATTTCAATGCTATCAACCACCTTAACTATCCTGCATGGTAGATTTATCACGTAACTGAATAAATATCGCCAAGATAAACCACAATGTACGAATAACAGATGACAATCGATAGGTGGGTTGAAAAGCGCCAAAAAGGACAATCGTCGCCAGAAAAGCAATAGAAAATATCAAATCACATGGATTATGATTTTTCAACCATCGCTTAGCTGAGGTACATAAAAAATATCCTATAAAATATAAGAATGCACCAAATCCAATTATTCCAGTTTCTCCTAAAAGTTGCATATAATTGCTATGTGCATGTGGCAAATTCTGCTTTTCTTCAGGTAACTGATACTGACTCCGATAATAACGATTCCAATTATTTAACCCCACACCGTTAACCGGGTAATCCAAAAACATATTAACACTGGACTTCCAAGCACGAATACGGTCCACATTTGAAATATTTGTAGTTGTGTTTAGTGTTGTAGATAAACGAGCCGTGTATTTAGGGCTGCAAAGGATTGGCGCAGCTATTAATATAAGAATGGACAGACAGATAACCGCAACCTTTTTACTTCTTTTAATATAAAAGAAAAGGTAGAGTGGAGCTACCATAGCACTGACTAAAAAAGCACCACGACTAAAACAACAAAATAATCCTGCAATGGAAAACACAATTCCTAACAAGGCGAATCGCTTAATCCATCGCTCAAAGTTACTGTCTAAGACAATAACAGCAGACATAATAAGCACCATACAAATAATAGCGGCTAAATCTAAATAGTCCCCATGAAATCCTCGGCCACGTTGCCAATGCATCACCAAAAACTGATAGCACGCAGTAAAACAATCTAGGCAATAAACAACAAAAAAAGCAGCCAAGATTTTAAGAAGATACTCTCGTTTTTTTACAAAGGCAACAATAAGTATAAACACCATAAAGCGCCATACCCATGTGCCAAAAAAGTTTTGGAGAACATACAGCCTATTATCTACATCAATAATGGATAAAAGTGTTGCAAAGAAAAACAGGTATGAAACTTTTATATACCTCAAAGATATATCACTGAGTTGCAGCCGTCTTCCATTTCTCCACCATAAAAATAGAGCTAAAACCGTAGCCAAAGCCAATAAAATCTGCGAGGCTGCTGTAGCCAATCTGGTTAAACAAACGCCTCCCCCCAAAAGGAGTGCCATTACCATTTCCCATTTTTCGCCGCTTCTATAATATAAATAATTATCTTCCTTAGTCAATTTGTACCTTTCCTTTTTGCGATTGTTATTACTTCTTATTTTCTTTACAACCAACCAGCAAGAGACGACCATGGGGAAGTTCTTATCTCATCGATTGAGTAAATAAAATGGTATTTCGTTATACTAACTCATCTACCGCTCGCTGAAGCAAACCGACCAAAGAAAATCTTTGGCAATCCAGATATCCTCTTTCCGCTATTTCCTCGCGTTTCTCTTCGTGAGAAAGGTAATAAACAATCTTTTCCTCTAAATCATCTGGCAAATCGTATTAAATTCAAGCCCTTCTCCAAATCTATGATTAACAAAGTGCGAAAATCCGCCTATACCCATATCGAGCTTACAGTAAACAATGATATTCGGATTAATTTTCCTCGCCAATCTGGCAGGTTTCCAGTTCGTACTTCCGTAATTGAAGAGCATCAAAACATCCAGTTCTTTGGCATGTTTTTGTATCCAATTCCTGGCTAATCTTTTCTGATTCTTACCATCAACAGCCTCCTCAATACAGATTGGCTCAACATACTTAGCGAATTCCTCATTCCAATTTTTGTAAATATGTCGTATTAAAATATAAATACTTTCCCTCCCAATTTATAATTCTTAGCCAATTCATACAAAAACATGCCCACACCTTTGTATATCATCCAAGGGTTATCAGAATCATCAAATTTAATCAATGCAATCTGTTTCATATAAATCTCTCTTTTCAAAGACCTTTTCCGTACTTTTCAAGCAAAATTTCCCAAAGCCCCCAAATTTTCTCAGGTGCGTAAGATTCCATAGACACCCGCGCCTGTTTTCCCATAGCAATTCGCAAATCTTGATTTTTCATCAGTTTGGACAACTTCTCTGCGAAATCTTCTGATCCTTCTTCGCAAAGATACCCATTCTCCCCGTCTTGAATCAGCTCATTCACTGAACTGCAGCTTCTATATCCCACAGCTGGCAAGCCCATGCTCATGGCTTCCCCCAGAGATAGGCTAAACCCCTCATATGCACTGGTGATGGCAAAGATATCCCCATCTTTCAAAACAACCGGTACATTGTCAGTGGTTCCTTTCAAAAAAACCTGATTTCCCAAACTGTGCTTTCGAATCATCATCTGCAATTCTTTATGATAAGCTTTCCCATCAACGGCGCCCCAGAGTTCCACCGTCCAATTGGGAAAATCTTTTGCCAGGCCGGCAAATGCCTCAATCAACAAATGAGGCCGCTTGTGCCCTTTCGCCAATCTGCCCACAAAGATAATTTTGTGGTGGTCTTTCTTTGCGGTCAGATCCGCTTGTTCTTTGTATTGAGGGATCGCGTTACCAATGACTACCGTTGTTACATTTTTCAAATGCTCCTTCAATGGGCGTTCAAAGGAAGGTAAAAGTACCTGGCAAACGGCGCTCTTCTCCAGAGCAGGCAATTCATCCTTCGGATAAATAGTAAAATAGTCCGATGTCGGTCCATGACTCATACTGACCACAGGAATCTTTGTTTCCAAGTCACACAGAAGCATTTTACTGGCTGCCGGCTGAAAAGAAACGATCACATCCGGCTTGACCGTATCCAGCACATCCTGCAGGTTATCCAGCAAAAAGGCCGCAGCGAAATCATCATTAACGGTTCTTGCCTTCTGTTTATCGAAGGTCCGATAAAATTCTCGTTTGAGTTTTAAGTACCATGGATAAGAGATAGATTGTCCCTTGTAGTGACGAATATCGTAAAGAGGAATTCCGGAATCAATCGGATAATAGAAATCACCCGTCTGTACATCACTATATACCAAGGCGACCTGATGACCCCGTTTTTTCATCTGATTGGCAAAGTTGCATGTCACCTTTGCCATACCACCGCTATCGCCCACCATTTTGGTCAGATTCGCTAATAATATATTCATAGGTTCCTACCTTCCTTGCAGAAGTAATCCTTTTATCTCAAAATGCCCTGAATCAGTTTATCCTGCCCATATACGTTGTTCGCCTCATCCAGCCCCTGCTGATATACCGCTGTATTTTTCACTAGGTCTTCGATAAATTCTTCCAGCTGTCGCGAAAAGGCTTCCACCGAGCTGAGATCAATGGCCTTGCCGACGTTAAACTGCTGCAGCACTTCCGGATTTAATTCCGGAGACTGCAGGACAGGTTTATAGAATCCGATCGCAGTAAACAGCATAGCTCCCCAATGATACCGATAGCGTTCTGCTGCATAGGGCATCATAATCGCATCTACACCAAGCAGTGCCTTCTGCCATTCGACGCCAATGAGGTTTTGGTGCAAAAAGGAAATATTTGAATACTGGCTATAGTCTTTTGCAAACTGCTCAAAAAGCTCTCCGTCTTCCGGCTTCGCCGTAGCACCTTGCACGATAAGTTCTACCGGCACAGAAAATTCAGCTTTCGTAAAAGCTTCCAGAAAAAAGCCTAAATTCTTTTCTTTACGGAACTGGCCGAAAAAGCCAATTTTGATGGGCGGCTTAAATGACAGGTGTTTATCAACAGGAAGCTCCCATGGCTTAAACACAGGTGGCGCAATCAAGTCTACGTTTTTCAAACCACTTTTTTTGAAATCATTTCTCAAAGTAATGATTTTTAAGTGAATCTGCTGATACGGCTCAACTTTGCGTGCCTGCTTCTCAAATTTTGGCTGTTCTTTCGGATTGATGCCATGGAAAATCATATATACCGGTGCGGGAGAATTTTTAAGCTCACTTCGTAGCATGGTACGAATATATCGCCAAGTACCGGTCGGTATGATGATGGCATCGCAGTGGTGCGCTCTTGCTTTCTGGTATGCTGAGTCGAACCATGCCACGCGGCGGCGCTCTCTTCGGATAGAGAGAAGCAGTTTCTTCAGCTTGCCCGCGCCCGCATAGGTGACAACCTCTCCCCCTTCCAGATACTCCACATCGCAATGATAATCGAGCTTGAAAGGGAAATGCTCTGGAACGAAGAAGACCGGCTCGTGCCCCTGCTTCTTCAATTCTTCTACCAGGATACGGTCGAACTCGACCTCATGCCCAGCCGGCATGACGATAGATTCCAGTATAGCTATACGCATAAATCACTCCTATAAACGACCATCTTCATCATGATACAAAAAATACAATTTAATGTACTTATTCATAGTATAAAAATAGTGATTTGTAGAAAGAATCCATCCCATCTTTCCATCTAAAAAGCCACGATTTAGAATATACACTTTAAAGAAAGCCCAAAATGGACGCAGTATAATATCGAGGAAAAAGTTACATTTCTTACCATTTTTCTTATACTTAGCCGCTGCAAGGGTTGTATAATTATTAAGCTTATTTAATTGGTGATTCCAAGAATCATACGTATAGTGATACATCACCCCATGAAGCTTTTCATTTGGATATGGTGCTATGATCTGCGGATGTACATAGCCTTCCACATAGGATCCCTTGGCGGGGAAAAGGCGGTTCACATAATCCGGCCTCAATACGCCATGCGTTGCATGATGATGATAAAAGCGATTTTCCCTTTTTATCCAATAAGCCTTTTGTTCTCCGGTCTCTACTACAGAACGGATTTCTTTCGCCAAAGGATCGGAAATACGCTCATCTGCATCAACAAAAAGCACCCACTCATACTTGGCATTTTGAATAGCAAATGTCTGCTGTGCTCCCCAGTCACCATTCATACCATGCTGTATAACTCGTGCTCCCAATTTCTCTGCAATGGCTTTAGTTTTATCCGTGCTAAAATCATCAATCACTAAAATATCATCCACAAAAGATAACGTCTCAATACACGCCTTAATATTTCGTTCTTCATTTTTTGCCAGAATCAGCGCTGAAATTTTCACCATAATAATCCTCTTATTTCAACCAAAGCATTTATTCCGATAGTCCATGAACGCTTTCTGCTACGGACGCATCTACCTCATCGAGCAAGGCATAACGCTTGCGGTAGTAGTTTCTCTTTCTCGTCGGGATCTCTTCCATGGTCTTTCTGGCTTCTGTCATCGGGAGCTCATAGAAGCGCTTGTCCTCGCAGGGATGACCGCCGGACTCTTCCCAGAAATCACTGAAACTGGTCTTCAGCTTCTTCTCCATGCGCATGTGGGTATTTGCATAGTAACCGTAGTTCGTCACAGCATAGATATGCACAAGGCCGAGCGCTTTCGCGACTTCCTGCGTCACGTGAAGGATGAAATTCTTCGTACGATAGGAATGACAACGGCGAGTGACTTTTTTGACCAGATCCTTCGCGTTTTCTACATTCGGCCCCTGCATCGCACCGATCCAGAGCGACATGTCTCCTTTTTTATCTGGCGATATCCAGAACATGATCCGGTAAAGCATGACATCATCCAGATGCAGTACAACGGAAAGAAGTCCTTCTTTCCGTTCCCCTGGATTGAAGGAAAGCTCAAAGCGCAGACTTCCGATTTCATCCTTCCTTTCCCAAAGCGTGTATGGTTTTTCTCCATACAGTCCCAGGAAAACGTCTTTCTTGAAGTATTTCTCCATAAAACCCATATGCTGTTCCAAGATCTTCGCGCGTTCATCAAAGGTTGACTTGTTATAGAAAAAGGCGCGCGTCGGCTGTTCGTAGACGAATGGATACTCTTTGGCAACCTTTGCCAGCAGTTCATTCTGATGGAAAAACTGATGAATCTTCTTCATGCGGCCATTATTCAAAAGGCAACGCGCGACGAAGACGACGCAGCGCTTCACTTCGCGCGGGTTTTCCATATTGTAAATCTTTTTTCCTAATTCGATATAGTCCAACTTGTCATCATCCTTTTGTATTCTCTGCCTGTAGGCAGACTATTGCTATTTTATCTTTTTTAATTTTACTCTATTATCCGTAGAATGACAAATAAAAAGCCCTGCCTCTATGATATGATCCCCCTAAAGCAGACAAGGTAAATAACCAAACT
>UMHS01012243.1_pt1 | contig 20543 bp, 16 predicted proteins | sample 1965611 | NCBI WGS metagenome assembly UMHS01 (sample SAMEA4836106, study PRJEB28245) | human gut metagenome | biome: gut microbiome; material: fecal sample | place: Denmark | collected 2008
GGACGGCGTTCCCTACCCCTCCGAGCGCGCCTCCCTGCGCCCGCTTGGCTGACGTCCCCCACCAGGTGCTTCTCGCCCGCATCGCCCGCCCTTCTCGCCCGTTCTTCTCGCTTGCATCGCCCATCCTTCTCGCCCGCTTTACGCCGAGACGGAGCATCTACGGAAAAGTCCGCTGATTTCTCGGCGTTTTTCCGCAGATGCTCCGTCTCGGCGCGTGGGGAGGCGAATGGGGCACCCGGCGATGGCCCCTCTTCAAAGCAGACGAGGCGGCCCCGCCCCTCTCGTCGGCGATATCTGAGCAGAGCTCAGCTGCGCCGGAGAGAAGGACGGGGCCGCCCCTTGCGTGTGGGTGGGCGGGCGCCTACTCCTCGGACTCCTGGCGGACCACCTGCGACAGCAGGTCGTCGAGGGAGCCCAGGTCCTCGTTGATGACGTCGCCGCCCTCGCGCGGCGCCTCGGAGCCGCCGATCAGCTCGTCGTCGTCGAAGTGGTGCGTCGCGGGCGCTGCCGTGCCGAGCATGATGTCGGCGTCGGCGTCGGGCGAGAAGACCATGTTGAGCAGCTGGGAGAGATCCTCGCTGTCGGCCTCGTCCTCGTCGGGCTCGAGGATGTAGAGCAGGCCGCGGGCCTCGAGGCCGTCGCGGAGCTCCTCGATCGCCTTGGCGCCGATGCCGTCGATGCGCAGCAGGTCGTCCTCGGTCTTGCCGATGAGGTCGCCCACGGTCTCGATGCCCACCTCGCTGAACTTGTTGGTCCAGCGCTGCGAGACGCCGAGTTCGTCGAAGAGGTAGAGCTTGGCGTCCTCGCTGGAGAGCGTGCGGCCGTTCTTGGAGTACACGCCGCCAAAGCCGTAGTCGTCGCCGACCCAGTCGAGCTGCTTGGGGAGCTGCTCCTCGATGCCCTTGAGCTCGTCGGGCGCCCACTCGGGCAGGCTCTTGGCGAGCGGGGACGTGGGGCCGTCGATCTTGGTCCCGTGGTAGGTGAGCTCGACGTCGTGGTAGGCGGAGAGGCCGGTTCCGGCCGGGATCTGCTTGCCGACGATGACGTTGGACTTGAGGTCGAGCAGGTGGTCGACGTCGCCCTCGATGGCGGCCTCGGTGAGGACGCCCGCGGTGCGGATGAACGACGCGCTGGAGAGCCAGGAGTCGATGGAGCTGGCCACCTTGAGGGTGCCCAGGATCACCGGCTCGGCCTCGGGCGGGGTGCCCCCGGCGAGCGCGACGTTGCGCACCGTGTCGGCGAAGACGTAGCGGTCCACGTACTGGCCGAGCAGGTACTGGGAGTCGCCCGGGTTGGTCACCTGGACGCGGCGCAGCATCTGACGGGCGATGACCTCGATGTGCTTGTCGTTGAGGTCGACGCCCTGGGAGGTGTAGACGTCCTTGACCGACTCGACGAAGGTGTGCATCGTCGACTCGATGTCGGTGAGGCGGCGCAGCTTGCGGAAGTTCACGAAGCCGCGGGTGACCTGGTCGCCGGCGCGAACCTCGACGCCGTCCTCGATGCCGGGCATGAAGCGCACGGACGCGGGGACGCGCCACTCCTCGATGGTGCGGGTGGGGTCGTCGGCGTCGACGACGCGCAGGAGGTACTCGGCCTGCTCGGGCGTGATGCGCAGGATGCCGGAGACGGGCGCGAGGTCGGCCTCGCGGCCGAGGATCTTCTCGTTGACGTTGCCGACGACGTCGAACATGCGGGCGACCGTGGGGAGGCCCTGCGTGATGTCGTCGGCGCCCGCGACGCCGCCGGAGTGAATCGTGCGCATCGTGAGCTGGGTGCCCGGCTCGCCGATGGACTGGGCGGCGATGATGCCGACCGCGGTGCCGATGTTGACCGGACGACGCGTGGAGAGGTCCCAGCCGTAGCACTTCTGGCAGACGCCGTACTTGGACTTGCAGGTGAGCAGCGCGCGAAGCTCGACCCTCTTGAGGCCGTGCTCGACGAGCATCTCGAGGTCCGCCTTGGACTCGATGTAGCCGTCGCGGGCGATGAGCACCTCGCCGGTGGCGGGGTCGCAGATGTCGTTCAGGGCGCAGCGGCCGATGAGGTCGGTGTCGACGTCGGTCTGACCCGGCTTGACCAGCGGGTAGGTGACGCCCTCGTCGGTGCCGCAGTCCTCCTCGCGGACGATGACGTCCTGGGCCACGTCGACCAGTCGACGGGTCAGGTAGCCGGAGTCGGAGGTGTGCGACGCCGTGTCGACGAGGCCCTTGCGCGCGCCGTAGGTGGAGATGAAGTACTCCAGCGGCTCGAGGCCCTCGCGGAAGTTGGCCTTGATCGGCAGGTCGATCGTGTCGCCGGACATGTCGGCCATGAGGCCTCGCATGCCGGCGAGCTGGCGCAGCTGCGTCTTGGAGCCACGGGCGCCGGAGTCGGCCATCATGTAGATGGGGTTGTCCTCGGCAAATCCCGCGAGCATCTCGGTGGCGAGAAGGTCGGTGCACTCGGTCCACGCGTTGACGACCTCGGTGTGACGCTCGACGTCGGACAGGAAGCCGTCCTCGTAGTACTCGTTGATCTCGTCGACGCGGCCCTGGGCCTCCTCGAGGATCTGCGGCTTGTCGGCGGGGATCGTGGCGTCCCAGACCGAGACCGTGAGGCCCGCGAGGGTGGCGTAGTGGAAGCCGGTCTCCTTGATGGCGTCGAGGATCGGCTCCACCTCGGCGAGCGGGTAGCGGTCGCAGCAGTCGTTGACCAGCGCGCCGATGTCGCTCTTCACCATCTTATAGTTGATGTAGGGATAGTCGGCGGGCAGGCACTGGCGGTTGAAGATGACGCGGCCGATCGTGGTCTCGAAGCGCGCCGTGTGCTCGGTGACGTCGAGGTCCTCGAACTCGCCGCGGGCGGTCATGACGCGGAACAGGCTGCGGTCGCCCTCGACGAGGTTGGCGTCGGCGGCGCTCACACGCACGATCACGGGCTGCTGGAGGTCGAGCTCGTGGTTCATGTCGATCGCGAGGATCGCGTCGTCAAAGTCGGCGAAGACGGGGGTCTCGTCGGTCTTCTCGCCCTTCTCGGTCGTCAGGTAGTAGGAGCCGAAGACCATGTCCTGCGACGGCACGGTGAGCACCTTGCCCGACGCGGGCGAGCGCAGGTTGTTGGACGAGAGCATGAGCACGCGAGCCTCTGCCTGGGCCTGCGTGGACAGCGGCACGTGGACCGACATCTGGTCGCCGTCGAAGTCGGCGTTGAAGGGGGCGCACACCAGCGGGTGCAGGTGGATGGCCTTGCCCTCCACCAGGACCGGCTCGAAGGCCTGGATGGACAGACGGTGCAGCGTGGGGGCTCGGTTGAGAAGAACCAGGCGGTCCTGGATCACCTCGTCGAGGACGTCCCAGACGGCCGGGAGCTGGCGGTCGATCGCGCGCTTGGCCCCCTTGATGTTCTCGACCTTGCCGAGCTCGACGAGGCGACGCATCACGAACGGCTTGAACAGCTCGAGCGCCATCTGCGACGGCAGGCCGCACTGGTGGAGCTTGAGCTTCGGGTCGACGACGATGACCGAGCGGCCGGAGTAGTCGACGCGCTTGCCGAGCAGGTTCTGGCGGAAGCGGCCCTGCTTGCCCTTGAGGGCCTCGGCGAGCGACTTGAGCGGGCGCCCACCGCGACCGGTGACGGGGCGGCCGCGACGGCCGTTGTCAAAGAGCGCGTCGACGGACTCCTGGAGCATGCGCTTCTCGTTGTTGACGATGATCGCCGGGGCGTCGAGGTCGAGCAGGCGCTTGAGGCGGTTGTTGCGGTTGATCACGCGACGGTAGAGGTCGTTCAGGTCCGACGCGGCGAAGCGGCCGCCGTCGAGCTGGACCATCGGGCGCAGGTCGGGCGGGATGACCGGGATGACGTCGAGGATCATGTTGGCCGGGTCGTTGCCGCCCTTGAGGAAGGCGTCGACGATCTCCAGGCGCTTGATGGCCTTCTCGCGCTTCTGCTTCTGGGCGGTCTCGGAGGCGATGACCTCGCGCAGCTCCTTGGCCTCGGCCTCGAGGTCGATGCCGCGCAGCAGCTCGCGCACGGCCTCGGCGCCCATGCCGCCCTTGAAGTAGATGCCGTAGTAGCGGCGCAGCTCGGAGAACAGGCCCTCGTCGGAGATGAGCTCGCGCTCCTCGAGCTGCATGAACTTCTCGTATGCCTCGGTGCGCAGGCGCTTCTCGTCCTCGTACTCGGCCTCGAGGTCGGCGACGCCGGCGCGGATCTCGTCCTCGGAGAGGGGCTCGATGTCGCCGAACTCGTCCTCGCCGCCCTCGCCCTGCTCGCGCAGGCGGGCGATCTGGTCGTCGCGCTCGGCGTCGAGCTCCTCGAGGTCGGCGTCGAGCTCCTCCTTGAGGTCGGCGGCGTCGGCCTCGCGGGCCTCGACGTCGACCTTGGTGACGATGTAGCTGGCGAAGTAGAGGACCTTCTCGAGGTCCTTGCTCTTGATGTCGAGCAGGCGCGCGAGCGGGAAGCTCGTCGGGCTCTTGAAGTACCAGATGTGGCTCACGGGGGCCGCGAGCTCGATGTGGCCCATGCGCTCGCGGCGCACCTTGGCCGTGGTCACCTCGACGCCGCAGCGCTCGCAGACGATGCCACGGAAGCGGATGCCCTTGTACTTGCCGCAGGCGCACTCCCAGTCCTTGGTCGGCCCGAAGATCTTCTCGCAGAACAGGCCGTCCTTCTCGGGCTTGAGGGTGCGGTAGTTGATGGTCTCGGGCTTCTTGACCTCGCCGTGCGACCAGCTGCGGATGCGGTCCGCGGAGGCAAGGGAGATCTTGATCGCGTCGAAATCGGTGGTGTCGAAGTCTGCCACTGTCGCTACTCCTTATCGCTGGTCGCGTCGCCGACGAGGGCGGGCTCGCCCTCGGCGTCGCTCAGGGTGCGGACGAGGTCGTCGGCGTCGGACATGCCCGCGAAGACGTCCACGGCGTCCTCGGCCTGCGCGGCCCTCTCCTGCTCCGCGCGCTCGGCGCGCTTCTGGTAGGAGATCGGCTCGATGTCCAGGGCGAGGGAGCGGATCTCCTTGACGAGGACCTTGAAGGACTCCGGGATGCCGGCGGCGGGCACGTTCTCACCCTTGACGATGGACTCGTAGGTCTTGACGCGACCGTTGGTGTCGTCGGACTTGACGGTGAGGATCTCCTGGAGGACGTTGGCCGCGCCGTAGGCGTAGAGGGCCCACACCTCCATCTCGCCGAAGCGCTGGCCGCCGAACTGCGCCTTGCCGCCGAGCGGCTGCTGGGTGACGAGGCTGTAGGGGCCGGTCGAGCGCGCGTGGATCTTGTCGTCCACCATGTGGCCGAGCTTGAGGATGTAGGAGGTGCCCACGGTGATCGGGCTCTTGAAGGGCTCGCCGGTGCGGCCGTCGTAGAGCGTGGTCTTGCCGAGGTCGTTCAGCTGCGGGACGAACTCCTCGCGCATGTGGTCGCCGTAGTCGAGCCTGGCCTTGTTCATCAGGTTGATGTTGGTGCGGCGCAGGACCTCCGCGACCTCCTCGTCGGTGGCGCCGTCAAAGACCGGCGTGGCCACGGGGATGGGGCCGGGCACGTAGCGGTCGGAGTCGGCGGACTCGTCGTCCCAGCCGTGGGAGGCGCCCCAGCCGAGGTGGCACTCCAGGAGCTGGCCGACGTTCATACGCGAGGGGACGCCCAGCGGGTCGAGAAGGACGTCGACGGGGGTGCCGTCCGCCATGTAGGGCATGTCCTCGACGGGCAGGACGTTGCAGACGACGCCCTTGTTGCCGTGACGGCCGGCGATCTTGTCGCCCTGCTGGATCTTGCGGCGCTGCGCGACGAAGACGCGGACGAGCTCGTTGACGCCGGGCGGGAGGTCGTCTCCGGCCTCGCGGCTGAAGCGGACCACGTCCACGACGCGGCCGTAGGCGCCGTGCGGCATCTTGAGCGAGGTGTCGCGCACGTCGTGGGCCTTGGCGCCGAAGATGGCGCGCAGCAGGCGCTCCTCGGCGGTGAGGGCCGTCTCGCCCTTGGGCGTGACCTTGCCGACGAGGATGTCGCCGGGGCCGACCTCGGCGCCGATGCGGATGATGCCGTCGTCGTCCAGGTTGGCGAGCATGTCCTCGGAGAGGTTGGGGATCTCGCGGGTGATCTCCTCGGAGCCGAGCTTGGTGTCACGGGCGTCGATCTCGTGGCGGGAGATGCTCACCGAGGTGAGCAGGTCCTCCTGGACCACGCGCTCGGAGACGATGATGCCGTCCTCGTAGTTGAAGCCCTCCCACGGCATGTAGGCCACGGTGAGGTTGGCGCCCAGGGCGAGCTCGCAGTGGTCGATGGAGGTGCCGTCGGCGAGCGGCTGGCCCGCCTCGACCTTCTCGCCCGCGACCACGATGGGACGGTGGTTGATGCAGGTGGACTGGTTGGAGCGCTCGTACTTGGGCAGATCGTAGCGCTCGGAGCCGTGCTCGTCGGAGTAGACGACGACGTGGGAGGCGTCGACCTCGGAGACGACGCCGGCGTGGGCGGCGCGGATGAGCTCACCGGAGTCGAGCGCGGCGCGCTCCTCCATGCCGGTGCCGACGAACGGCGCGTGGGCACGGATCAGGGGCACGGCCTGACGCTGCATGTTGGCGCCCATGAGGGTGCGCTTCGCGTCGTCGTGCTCGAGGAACGGGATGAGGTTGGCGGCCACCGAGAGCAGCTGGCGCGGGGAGACGTCCATGTAGTCGACGTCCTCGACGGCCACCTGGGCGGGCGCGCCGAAGGAGCCGTCGAAGTCGCGCGTGCGGGCGATGACGCGCTCGGGGCGGGTGACCCTGCCCTTGGAGTCGATCTCGACGAACTCGCCGGTCTTGGGGTCGAACGGCGTGTTGGCCGGCGCGATGTTGTGCGCCTCCTCCTCGTCGGCGGTCATCCAGTCGATCTGGTCGGTGACCTTGCCGTCGACGACGCGGCGGTACGGCGCCTCGATGAAGCCGTACTCGTTGACGCGCGAGTAGAGGGCCAGCGAGCCGATGAGGCCGATGTTGGGACCCTCGGGGGTCTCGATCGGGCACATGCGGGAGTAGTGCGAGTTGTGGACGTCGCGCACCGCCGTCGGCACGTTGGTGCGGCGGCTGGAGCCGGACTTGTGCCCGGCGAGGCCGCCCGGGCCGAGCGCGGAGAGACGGCGCTTGTGCGTGAGGCCGGAGAGCGGGTTGGCCTGGTCCATGAACTGCGAGAGCTGCGAGGAGCCGAAGAACTCCTTGATGGCCGCCACGATCGGGCGGATGTTGATCAGGCTCTGCGGGGTGATGTCGTCGGCGTCCTGCGAGGCCATGCGCTCGCGGACCACGCGCTCCATGCGGCTCATGCCGATGCGGAACTGGTTCTGCACGAGCTCGCCGACGGTGCGCACGCGACGGTTGCCGAAGTGGTCGATGTCGTCGACACGCTTGGTCTCGTCGCCGGCGTGCAGCGCCAGCAGGTAGCGGATGGCCTCGATGATGTCCTCGCTCGTGAGGACGCGGCTCGACTCCTCGGAGACGAGCTCGAGCTTCTTGTTGATCTTGTAGCGGCCCACGCGCGCCAGGTCGTAGCGCTGCGCGTTGAAGTAGAGGCCGTCGAGCAGCAGGCGGCCGGCGTCGGCCGTGGCGGGCTCGCCGGGGCGCTGACGCTGGTAGATCTCGCGCAGGGCGGCCTCACGGGTGGTGGAGGCGTCGCGCTCGAGGGTGTTGCGCACGACGTCGGAGTCGCCGAGAAGGGCGTAGATCTCGTCGTCGGTCTCGGCGATGCCGAGGGCGCGCAGGAACACCATCGCGGACTGACGGCGCTTGCGGTCGATGGAGACCACGAGGTGGCCGCGCTTGTCGACCTCGAACTCGAGCCACGCGCCGCGGGCGGGGATGAACTGGGCCTTGTGCACGAGCACGCCGTTGTCCATCTCAGCCGAGAAGTACACGCCGGGGGAGCGGACGAGCTGCGAGACGACCACGCGCTCGGAGCCGTTGATGATGAAGGTGCCGCGGTCGGTCATGAGCGGGAAGTCGCCCATGAAGACGAGCTGCTCCTTCATCTCGCCCGTCTCCTTGTTGACGAAGCGCACGTCAACGAAGAGGGGTGCCTGGTAGGAGATGTCCTTGGCGCAGCACTCGGCGATGGTGTGGGCCGGGTCGCCGAACTGGTGGTCGCCGAAGACGACCTCCATGGTGTGGGCCGAGTTCTCAATCGGGGAGAACTCGGCGAAGGACTCGGCAAGGCCCTCGCCCATGAAGCGCTCGAAGGAGCTCTTCTGAACGTCGATCAGGTTGGGGAGCTCCATCGCGGGAGCAATCTTGCTGAAGGTCTTGCGTCCGGTCGTGCCCTGTGGTTTGGTAAGTGCAGTCTTTGCGGTAGACACCAGGCTTTTCCTCCTTCAAAAGGGTGGAAGGCGGCAATTGTCGCAACGTAATAATCTACCGAAACGCCCCCGCCCGGTCAACGACAAGTCTTGACTTATGGCGCCGTTTCTAGTATTCCGCGTTTCTCGTCTAATCTACCTGCATAAACGCACTTCTCGGCAGCTCGTGTTGTGAAGGTTCGGTGAGGGCGGGGTCCCTGTCACGACCGCACCCCCTCACGTGTCCTGAAAATCGAGGCTATGGCACGGGCGCCCCCACATGTGTCCTGAAAAGCTAGGCTATGGCACGCAAACTGTGCCACAGGCTCGATTTTCAGGACATGATGCGGTGAGAATGTGCCATAGCCTCGATTTTCAGGACAGCGTGCCGCGCGGGGCCAGCCGAGAAGGGCGTGCAAGGCAACTTGAAAGTGACAGGGCAACTCCTGTCGGCCCCGTAGCCCATCCCCCTACGTGTCAGCCCCCACGCCCTGGCGATACGCGTCCGCCTCACGCGCGAGATACGCCGCGAGCTCGGCACGGCTGTGAACGCCCAGACGCCGGTAGGCGGCCTTTCGCTGCGACGCCACGGTCTTGCGGGAGACCACCAACTCGTCAGCTATGTCGCGCGCGCTCATCCCGCGCACGACCATCAGCGCTACGCGCGCCTCGCCTCTCGTGAGGCCCCGTTCCATCAGGCGCTTCGCAAGGGTCGGCCACATTCCCGTCTGCGAAAGCTCGATGCGCCCCCTCAGTTCGGACACGTGGAGCGCAAGTCCCGCACCCCCTGTTCCGACCAAGGCGACCAGCCCCGTCACACCCGGTTCGATGCCTGCTACGCCGCAGAAGCCCGCCACGCCCCCAAACGCGACGGTCGGCACGCATGATGCGAGCGACCTGGAGAAGCTTGCGCCGAACCGGGCAGCCCAGCATCCCGCGAGACAGGGCGCGGCGCCGAGAAGGGCAGCAGAGATCACCAGAAGCAGCTCGTGAGACCCGGGCACATGTGCGAGGCCAAATGCCCAGAGCACGGCGTGCGCGCCCTCGGAGCTCATGAGGCGCGCGAGCTCATATGCACCGCAACCCATGAGAATCGCCGGGAGGCGACTCGGGGAATAGCCGACGACCGGCTCTGGGCCAATGCCTCGCCCGTCCCTCTCCCCCACCTGTTCGTCCTGGCAGCTTGAGAGCAGGCGCAGCAGCTCGTCTCGCGTTGAGACGCCGGCCTTTTGGTAGATGCGCGTGCAGTAGGTGCCCACGCTCCCGCGCGACAGACCCAGCCGCACGGCAATCTGACGAACGGTGTCACCTTGGAGCAACCCCTCCAGCACCTCTCGCTCGCGTCCGGACAGGGAGGTGCCCAGTCGCTCGGCGCCGTTCGCGTGCACCGGCGTGCGATCTCGCGATTGGCCCTGACAGGCCAGGATGACCGACGAGGCGACCGAGAGGGCGACGAATCCGGCGCAAAGGAAAGTCAGGCGTTCCCCATCGGCAACAGCAGGCGGGTCAACCAGAAACGGAGCTCTCCAGAGCGCCGCGAACGCGAGCGCCCAGACCGGCGCAAGCATCGCGACGCCGCATCCGCGCACTGTCCGCCGGGCCAACGAGCTCGCAACGAGAATCGGACACGCGAGCGCAAGGGCGAGCAGACCGAGAAGCCCCGCCGGATAGGGCGCAACTGTCAGAGAGCAGACGGTCACCACGCCGGCGGCGAGCGTGGCGAGAAGCCCTCGCCGATGGCCTAGCGCAAGGCCGATGGGGGTGAGAGCGAGCAGGGTCGCCGCACCGAGTGTCCGCATCGCGGGCGTGAGCTCGCAGAGCGCGCGCTGCTCCGGCGAGAGGAGGAGATACGCTGCAACGCCATGACCCGCCGTCGCCATCAGCGCGAGCGCGCAGGCGGGAAGCGCCAGTGACGCAGCGAACTCGATGCGAGCCTCGGATGCCGCCGCGTCGGCGAAGCCTGCCGCCTCGTCCTGCCCCACCGCCCACAAGAGAGAGGGGCCAGCCAGGCCACCAGACAGCAGGACAAGCAGTATTGCCGCCTCGCCCCATCCCGCCCACGCTCCCAGCAGGAGTGCCGCGACGCCGGCCGCCACGCTCCCGGCCAGGGTCACCGCCCCGATGCGGCGATTCGGACGTGGGAGGCGCCAGGACGCGAGCAGCGAGCCCCCCAGCGCGGCGACTCCGGCGGCAGACCCGGACGCCAGAACGATTGCCAGCTGGCAGACAGCGGGGAGCGCCGCCGGCGCGACGGCGCCTCGGGTCGGCGGGGCAGGTGAGCCGCGCCGCTCAGCCGGCGACATGGTGACCTGATTCCGTGGCCAGGAGATACGCGCGCTCGAGCTCCCCTTCACTCGGATGCCACTCGCCCACCCTGACGACGCGCGCGTCACAGACAACGTACGCGGAGGAGCAGATCCTGCTCAGCCCCGCGAGATCATGGCTGGACACGAAGACCGTCGCCCCGTCCCCGGCGGCACCCCCTATCAGACGCTCAAAGAGGATCCTGCCGCGAAGGTCGAGCCCGTTCATGGGCTCGTCGAGCACAAGGAGGTCGGGCGACCCCATGAGCGCCTGGGCAAGGCCAAGTCGCTTGCGCATGCCCTGGGAGTAGCGTGCCACGGTCGTGCGGTCCTTGGGGTCAAGTCCCACCTCGCGCATCCTCTCGTCAGCCTCTCGCACGTCTGCGCGCCCGATGCGCGCCAGCATCCGGAGGTTGGTCCTCCCGTCATGCGACCCCACAAAGGGCGGGTTCTCCATCAGGTACCCGCAACGCGGGTAGGTGCCCCCGCCAAGCTCATGCCCGCACACTCGTCCAGAGCCCGCGCTCGGCGCCACCAGGCCCATCAGAACCCTGAGCAGCGTGGTCTTGCCAGCCCCGTTTGGCCCCATGAGCCCGACCACCTCACCGGCCGCGGCTCGCAGGCCAACATCCTCGAGCACGGTTCTTCTCCGTCCCCGTCGTCCAAAGACAACGGACACGCCGCTCAGCTCGACGGCCAAGGGCTCAGGCGTCCTGGCCTCAATCGTCATAGACACCCCTCCCCCGAGAATCAAGATGGACGCACCCGGACCTGCTTCTCCAGGCTCCCAGCCCCCAGGCGAGACCCAGGATGAGCGCAATCGTCAGCGCTGCGGACGCAGCGCTGTTGAGCGGCAGCGTCACAAACCCTGCGGGGTCGCTGAGGGAGCATACGACCTGCTTGTCTGACAATACACCCGCTCCCAGGGGATAGCCTGTCAACATGAGCCGACCGGACGGTAGGCGATAGACGGGCACCGCCGCCAGCCACGCGAGGGCATCGTAGACAAAGCCCAGACCCTGCACCATGTTCGCAAGCCCCATGGCCGCGATGCCCCCCACTGAAAGGGCCGCGGCTGCCCACGGGCCTGACGCGCCAAGACAAAGGGCCTGGCAGAGCGACGAATAGCCCGCGTAGGTGACGCCGTAGGCCACAGCAAGGCCGATCTCAAGCGCATATATGTTCCACCCCTCGGGAATCGGCCTCATCGTGACATAGAGCTCTATCGGGGCGGACGAGGGGCCATCCGGATACGTGAGCCACCGCGCGACGGCGCCGTCACTCATGGGCATCCCGTTGGCAAGCACGTCCCACGTCCACGATGCGACGCAGGTGACTATTAGAAACGCGACGGAGACCACCAGGTTCGCCAAGATCTTGCCACTCCACCAGCACCCTCGGTGCGAGAGGCGCGTGACAAGAAGGTCCCTCTGCTCAGGCGTGCCGTCGCGTCCCATGGTGCCCATGGTGAGCGCCACGACACCGAGAGGGAGAAAGGTGCCTGTTGCCAACTGGCTGCACGCAACTCCGAGGAACACGTCCTGGGCGGTGGCCCCCTCGCCCAGGCTTCCCGTCAGGGCCGCGTGCGCCCCAAGCGTGAGGTACCCCTGGCCGAGCGCGAGCGCGGCACACAGACACGCGACCACCAGATTTCTGGGGCTCGCGGCGCGCGCCAACTCCAGGCGAACCACCGCGCAGAGCTCGGCAATCATCACGACCACCTCACCCGTGGTGCGAGGGTGACGATCGCCACCACAAGAAACACCAGGACCGCACCTGTTCTTGCGAGCGCACAGATCCATTGTTCGCCCGTCAGAACACACGCCCCGATGGTGAACGTCTCGCCAAGCGGACGCAGGTCAAGAGAGCTCAGGGCTGGAAAGACAGCCGGAGCCGCCCCCGCGACGAACTCGTCGCCAAACATGAGCGCAAGGACAAAGCCCGAGCATACGGCAAGGAGCATCCCCACCAGCGGGAGGACCAGATCGCGCGCGTAGCGAGCGTCGAGGGGGCAGTCGTATAGGACGCCGGCGCGTACCAGCTCAAGTGTCTCTCGGCTGGAGGGGCCCAATGGGTCCACGCTCACCATTGCGGACACGGCGAAGACCGCGGCAAGAGTAACGAGAAACAGGATACCCGCGGCCAGCTCGGAGGCAAGGAGAGCTGCGATCGTCTGCCGGCGCCTCGAGGCACCCCAGCTCTGCCGCAGATCCACATAGCCCGAGGAGAGGCTCCCGGCAAACCAGGCCGCGCACGCCCCCGGCGACACAATCCAACTAGCGGTCGTGTTGCCGAGGGCAGCAACCGTCAACGAGACCGCAGGGAGGCTCGTGCCGTTGATCACAGCCTGCGCGTTTGGGTCGTATCCGTATCCCATGGGCACGACCATGGAGAACAGGACCAGGAGCTGATATGCCACCGTCACGAGAAGCCCCACGATGAACATACGCCTTCGCACAATGCGAACGACGTCCTGTCTGATCAGCTCTCCCATGGCCGTCTTCCCTATGCCCCGTAGTTCACGACCGTAATCCAGGTGCCCCTCAGGTAGAGGGAGCCTGACGACAGCCAGAGATGCGGGGTGATGTTAAGCGTTCCGTTCCTGGTGCTGGTCAGAATCTTCTGTTCATTAGTGCCGGTAAACGACTGAGGATATGTGTAGGCAGCACCACTCGTTGTGTAAAGCTGAACATACAGCGTCCTGCCTGACAGCGCTGTTCCGTTCTGATACGAGAACGAGCTGTTGTTTGGTATGGATCGCGTCTGACTCGAGCGTCCAGAGTTTGTGTCCACCTGCATGGCGAGCGGGTACCGCAGCACCTCACTTGCCCTGGGACCTATGCCTTCGCTCGCACGAGCGGTCACCGGGAGGGCAAGCGCCGCAATCGCACACGCTGCAACCACAAGCAGTCGTGTCTTATGGGCAATGGCCCGCGCCGACTTTCTCATCATGGCTCCCTTCGGTTGCACCTAACCTTAGGGAGAGCCTGCCATTCGTGGACTCCACCGTCATGTCGGACAAGAGGGGTATTTCGTGATTTGAGATGGGCGGCGCACATGAAAAAGGGGCCGGACCCGTGGGTCCGACCCCTTTGTCTGCGCGATGCGCGTAACTCGAAGTAAGCGAGCTTACTTGAGGGTGACGGTGGCGCCGGCCTCCTCGAGCTGCTTCTTGGCGGCCTCGGCGTCCTCCTTCTTGGCACCCTCGAGGACGGCCTTGGGGGCACCCTCGACGACCTCCTTGGCCTCCTTGAGGCCAAGGCTGGTCAGGGCGCGGACGACCTTGATGACGGCGATCTTGTTGTCGCCGAAGCCCTCGAGCACGACGTCGAAGTTGGTCTTCTCCTCCTCCTCGGCGGCGGCACCGGCAGCCGGGGCGGCGGCGACGGCGGCGACGGGGGCGGCGGCGGAGACGCCGAAGGTCTCCTCGATGGCCTTGACGAGCTCGGAAGCCTCGAGCAGGGTCATCTCCTTGAGGGCGTCAACGATCTCCTCGGTGGTGAGCTTAGCCATGTTTCAATCCTTTCGGTCCCGCGCGGCGTGCGCGGATTTGCGTATGTGGGTTCGGGTCGGCGGTCGCCTCCCCGTGCGGCTGCTAGGCAGCCTGCTTCTGCTCGGACACGGCATTGACGGAGCGCGCGAGGCCGGCGGGGACCTCCTTGACGCACACGGCGATGTCGCGGGCAAAGCCGCTGATGAGACCAGCGATCTGAGCCATGAGCTGCTCGCGGTTGGGCAGGTCGGCGTAGGCCTTGGCCTCGTCGGCCGAGAGGGCCTTGCCGTCGGCGATGGCGCCGATGAAGTTCATCTTCTTGAGCTTCTCGGACTGCTCCTTGATCACCTTGGCGGGCTCCACGGGATCCTCGCCGTAGAAGACGTAGGCGCAGGTGCCGGCGAGCATGTCGTCGATGTTGGGGAGTCCGGCGTTCTCAAGAGCAATCTTGACGATGTTGTTCTTGTACACCTTCATCTCGGCACCGGCGGCGCGCAGGGCGCGGCGGACGTCCTGGGTCTCCTTGACGGAGAGGCCACGGTAGTCGACCACGAAGACGCCGTTGGAGGAGTCGATCGAGCCGGCAACCTTCTCGAGCATCTCGACGTTGGACTTGGATGGCATGTTGTTACACCTCCTCGTGCTGCGGTCGGGCATGCCGCCGACGGGCGGGCCTTCCGCATGCGAAGACCCCGCTCCTGGCGTTGCCAAAGCGGGGTCCTCGAGGATGCTTATCTCTGAGACCACCTCGGCAGGCGGGTTTCCCCTTTGAGCCTTGCGGCACCGGCTGTCTTTGGCAGCGGACATGCTGTGAACGAACGTACTGGGCGAGACGGTTCCTCTCGCACGCGCCATTGTGTCACGCGGCGGGAGGCCCGTCAAGCTGGCTGGGAAAAACGCGCTACTCGTCCATCAGGTTGCGCGTCTTGGTGGAGTCGACCTTGATGCCGGGGCCCATCGTGGTGGAGACGACGACGGACTTGACGTACTTGCCCTTGGCGCTCGACGGCTTCACGCGGAGCAGCTCGTTGATGAGCGCGCCGTAGTTCTCGACGAGCTTCTGGGTGTCGAAGGACACCTTGCCCATCGGGACGTGGCAGATGCCGTAGCGGTCGGCGCGGTACTCGACGCGACCGGCCTTGAGCTCGCCGACCATCTTGGCGACGTCCATGGTGACGGTGCCGAGCTTGGGGTTGGGCATGAGGCCGCGGGGGCCGAGGATCTTGCCGAGGCGGCCGACCTTGCCCATCATGTTGGGCGTGGCGATGGCGGCGTCGAAGTTCAGCTCGCCGGCCTGGACCTGGGCGACGAGGTCGTCGGAGCCCACGACGTCGGCGCCGGCGGCCTCGGCCTCGCGGGCCTTCTCGCCCTCGGCGAACACGGCGACGCGGACGCTCTTGCCGGTGCCGTGCGGCAGCGCGATGGAGCCGCGGACGTTCTGGTCGGCCTTGCGGGTGTCGACGCCGAGGCGGACGGCGACCTCGACGGTCTCGTCGAACTTGGCGGGGGCGAGCTCCTTGGCGAGCTCCATGGCAGCCTTGGGCGAGTAGAGCTTGGCGCTCTCCACCTTGGCGGCTGCGGCCTTGTAGTTCTTACCGTGCTTGGGCATGTTCTTTCCTCCTGTGGTCAACGGGCTTCTCGCCCTCCCACATCGAGTGCCGAGAAGGACGACCCCCTCGGCGCCTGCTGGCTGCTACTCGGCGATGGTCACGCCCATGGAGCGGGCGGTGCCGGCGACGATCTTCTTGGCGGCCTCGATGTCGTTGGCGTTGAGGTCGGGCATCTTGATCTCGGCGATCTTGGTGAGCTGCTCCTGGGAGAGCTGGCCGACCTTGTCGCGCTGCGGGACGCCGGAGCCGCTCTTGAGGCCGAGCTCCTTCTTGATGAGCTGCGCGGCGGGCGGGGTCTTGCAGACGAAGTCGAAGGAGCGGTCCTCGTAGACCGAGATCTCGACGGGGATGATGTCGCCGGCCTTGTCCTGCGTGGCGGCGTTGAACGCCTGGCAGAACTGCATGATGTTGACCTGGGCGGCACCGAGGGCGGGGCCGACGGGGGGCGCGGGGTTGGCCTGACCGGCGGGAATCTGGAGCTTGATGAAGTTGACGACCTTCTTCTTGGCCATGTCTCTCCTCCTCGAGAGTCTGTCTGCTTGCTATCTCTCACCGCGCCCGAGAAGCAATCCTCACCGATACGGGCGGGCGGTGGTTCCCTTCTTTCCTACGCGATCGTGGCAACCTGCTCGAGCGTGAGCTCGACGGGGGTCTCGCGGCCAAAGATCGTGAGCATGACCTTGATCTTGCCCGCCTCGGGCATGACCTCCGAGACCTGGCCGTCGAAGTCTGCGAGCGGGCCGGAGACCACGCGCACGGACTGGCCGACCTCGATCGAGGTGGAGGTGCGCTTGGGGGCCGTCGGGGTGGTGCCGCGCGCGCCGGTGCGGCGCATGATCTTGTCGAACTCGCTGCGGCGCAGCGGGGACGGCTTGCCGTCGGGGCCCACGAAGCCCGTGACGCCGGGGGTGTTGCGCACGAACGACCACGTGTCGTCGTTGCCCTCCATGCGCACGAGGACGTAGCTGGGCAGGACCTTGGACTCCTTGGTCTCGCGCTTGCCGCCCTCCTTGATCTCGGTGACCTCCTCCGTGGGGATCTTGATGTCCACGATCTGGTCGGAGAGACCGTAGGTCTCGATGCGGTGCTCGAGGTCCGCCTTGACCTTGTTCTCGTAGCCCGAGTAGGTGTGAATCACGTACCAGCGCTTAGCCATGTCTACCCCCTCAGACCCGTGTAGCCGACGAGCGCGGCGACGATGCCGGAGTCAACGAGCCAGATGACGACACCAAAGACGATGAGCATGGCGACGATGGCGACCGAGTAGCTCTTGAGCTCCTCCTTCGAGGGCCACACGACCCGGCGCATCTCGGAGCGCACGTCCCCGAGGTAGTTGCGAAGGCGACGGAAGACGCCCGGCTTCTTCTCGGGCTTCTTCTCCTTCTTCTCCGGCTTGGGCTCGGACTTCTTCTCCGCCACGGCGGCAGCCCTGCCCGGCTTGGGCGAGGCGGCCTGAGAGCCGGCCGAGGCCGCCTGGGCCGCCTCGACGCGGGCGCGCTCTTCGGCGCGGGCCTTGCGGGCGCTCCTCTTGTTGCGGTCCTTGTTCGCCATCGACTCTCCTTGAGACGTGCCTTACATGGAAACCGGCTAACCCCGAAGGGAAAGCCGGTGGTGAGATCTGGCAGGCCAGGAAGGACTCGAACCCTCAACAAACGGTTTTGGAGACCGCCGCTCTACCATTGGAGCTACTGGCCTGTTTGGAAAGCCCACCTGCTAGCGGGTCTCCCGGTGAAGCGTGTGCTTGTGGCACCACGGGCAGTACTTCTTCAACTCCATGCGGTCGGGGTTGTTGGACTTGTTCTTGTCCGTGGTGTAGTTGCGGCGCTTGCACTCAGTGCACGCGAGGGTAACCAGAGTACGCATTGATCCTCCTGAAAGTACTTCTCGTTGGAGGGAGTTTCCCTCGAACGTGACGCGGTGGTATACGCTACCATCCACCTCGTGGTTTTGTCAAGGCAGCGTTCTTCTCGCCTGCGTAATCACAAAATGCACAGAGGCGAGAAGAACGACGCCTCGCGGCTTGCGCGCGGCCCAAAAAGGGCCCGACACGCGGGGTGCCGGGCCCTGGGCCTCGAGTGAGCGGAGCCTACTCGATGATGGTGGAGATGCGGCCGTCGCCGACGGTGTGGCCGCCCTCGCGGATGGCGAACTTGTCGCCCTGCTCCATGGCGATCTCGTGGATGAGCTCGCAGGTGACGGTCACGTGGTCGCCCGGCATGGCCATCTCGACCTTGGTGCCGTTGGAGTCGGTGAGCTCGGTGATGTCACCGGTGATGTCGGTGGTGCGGAAGTAGAACTGCGGACGGTAGCCGGCGAAGAACGGCGTGTGACGGCCGCCCTCCTCCTTGGTGAGGACGTAGATCTCGCCGGTGAACTTCTTGTGCGGGGTGACGGAGCCGGGCTTGCAGATGACCTGGCCGCGCTCGATGTCCTCGCGCTTGATGCCGCGCAGGAGGATGCCGACGTTGTCGCCAGCCTCGCAGTAGTCCATGGTCTTGCGGAACATCTCGATGCCAGTGGCAACGGAGGTCTGCTTCTCGCGGATGCCGATGATCTCGACCGGCTCGTTGAGCTTCAGGGCGCCGCGCTCGACACGGCCGGTGGCGACGGTGCCGCGGCCGGAGATGGTCATGACGTCCTCGATGGCCATCAGGAACGGCTTGTCGTTGTCACGCGGCGGCGTGGGGATGTAGGAGTCCACGGCGTGCATGAGCTCGATGATGGAGTCGACCCACTTCTGCTCGCCGTTGAGGGCGCCGAGGCCGGAGCCGCGGATGATGGGGAGGTCGTCTCCGGGGAAGCCGTACTCGGAGAGGAGGTCGCGGGTCTCCATCTCGACGAGGTCGATGAGCTCCTCGTCGTCAACCATGTCGCACTTGTTCAGGAAGACGATGATGTAGGGGACGCCGACCTGACGGGCGAGAAGGATGTGCTCGCGGGTCTGGGCCATGGGGCCGTCGGTGGCGGCGATGACGAGGATGGCACCGTCCATCTGAGCCGCACCGGAGATCATGTTCTTGATGTAGTCAGCGTGGCCCGGGCAGTCGACGTGGGCGTAGTGGCGCTCCCAGGTCTCGTACTCGATGTGGGCGACGTTGATGGTGATGCCGCGCTGGCGCTCCTCGGGAGCCTTGTCGATGTTCTCGAAGGCGGTGTAGTCGGCCTTGCAGCCCTCGGTCTCGGAGAGGACCTTGGTGATGGCCGCGGTCGTGGTGGTCTTGCCGTGGTCGACGTGACCGATGGTGCCGATGTTTACGTGGGGCTTGGAACGATCGAACTTCTCCTTGGCCATTGCCATCCTCCTTCTGGAACCGGCCTCGCGGCCAATCCAAACAAACTACGTACTTATGCCAAGCGGCGCCGAGGCGCCGCCATGGGACTCTGGTACCGGTGACTGGACTCGAACCAGTGACATCGCGGGTATGAGCCGCGTGCTCTAACCAACTGAGCTACACCGGCAGGTGCGTGCGCTGAAAGGCGGAAGATGGAGCCCGCGACCGGATTTGAACCGGTGACCTCTTCGTTACCAACGAAGTGCTCTACCGACTGAGCTACACGGGCGAATGGTGGGGATGCTTGGACTCGAACCAAGGAACCCAGAGGGAGCGGATTTACAGTCCGCCGCAGTTGCCGCTGTGCCACATCCCCATTCCGTTTTCAGCTGCCCGCGAGGCGCTTTCTCCCCCGCAAGCGGAAGATAGATTACGACGCGGGAAAAAACTTGTCAACGTATACCCCGCAGCCGGGCGTATCCATTGTCACGAGGCGTACACATCCGCAGGTCAGATGCGCGGGCCGCCAAAGAGAAAGGGTCGCGACGAACACGTCGCGACCCTCGGGTCCCTGGAGCCGGCAGAGGGAGTCGAACCCCCAACCCACGGTTTACAAAACCGTTGCTCTGCCATTGAGCCATGCCGGCGCGCTCGTCCATGATAGCGGGTCGGCGGCGACGCCGCTAGCCGCGCAGCAGGCGCCAGAGCCTCTCGCGCGCCGCCGGGTCGATGCGGTCCTCGAGGCGCATGTGCTGGGTCTGGCGCTCGGCGTTGGCCTGGCGGTACTCCGCGTCCAGCGCGTCGACGTCGCTCACGAGCACGTCGCTCGAGACGCGCGTCACGGGGACGCCGCCCACCGTTGCCCGGATCGTGCGGTCGGAGGTCACCACCGTGACGGCGCGCGGCAGCAGGCGCTGCTCGGTCACGAGGCGCTCGATCACGGCGTCGGCGCTCTCGCCCGTGGGCGAGAAGACCAGGCGCACCCCCGCCTTGGAGAGGTCGGGGCGCTCGGGGGAGACGTTGCCCGCGGCGTCGAAGACGATCACCGGGTCGTAGCGGCCCTTGGCATAGGCGGCGACGTCGGCCACGAGCAGGTCGCGCGCCTGCTCGAAGGGGTCGCCGTCGGCCGTCTCGTCCATGCGCGCGAGGTAGCGCCCGGACTTGTAGATGACGTTGTATCCATCCACGACGAGCAGCTCGCGAGGGGCCGGCGCGCTAGGCATCGGCCTCGCCCCCGCACTCGACGCGGCGCAGCCACTCGTAGCAGAGGACCGTCGTTGCCTGGGCGACGTTCAGCGACTCGACGCGCCCGCGCTGCGGCAGCCGGCACGAGAAGTCGCACTTCTCGGCCACCAGGCGCGAGATCCCCTCGCCCTCGGAGCCCATCACGAGCGCCAGTCGCCCGCCCATGGGGGCGTGCCAGACGTCCTCGTCGGCGTGCTCGGTGGCCGCGCAGGCCCAGAAGCCCGCGGCCTTGAGCTCGTCGATCGCGCGCGCGAGGTTGGGGACCTGGGCGATCGGCAGGTGCATGACGGCGCCGGCGGAGGTCTTGTAGGCGCCCACGCCCACCGAGGCGGCGCGCGCC
>UMHS01030287.1_pt1 | contig 20332 bp, 12 predicted proteins | sample 1965611 | NCBI WGS metagenome assembly UMHS01 (sample SAMEA4836106, study PRJEB28245) | human gut metagenome | biome: gut microbiome; material: fecal sample | place: Denmark | collected 2008
ACCAAGCGGGCACGTAGATCTCGATATTGCCGTTGTAGGCGAGGAGCATCGAGCGGAAGATGGCCGTGAGCGAGCCAATAATGACCGGCAGGCTTAGCACGAGCGACACCACCACGCACAGTGTGATCGAGCGGATGTACAGATGCGAGATCTCGCTATCGCGATAGCCAAAGACTTTCATGTAGCTGATCGAACGGGCGCTGTGGTCGATCACAGCCTTGGTCAGCAGGTACATAAACAGCAGGAAGATAAACACCGCGAGCCCGACCATCATGCCGATCATTTTGCTCATCATGCCGATGAACTGGTCGCCCACGGCGCGCATGTCGTCGGGCGTGGTGTCACCGGCAAAGTAACGAGCATCGAGGTCGAGCTTCTCGTCGCTTACATAGCCGTTAAAGTAGGCGGCGTCGTTGTCGAACAGCTCGTTAAAGTCGTCGATACTCATATAGATGTTCATGTCCGACTTGGAGCCCCAGGCACAGTCCTCGCCCGCGTACTCAAGGGAATAATGCTCGCCCTCGTACTTGTCGCGGAGCGTGACCTTCTGGCCCTCGCTCCAGCCAAACTTGTCGAGCAGGCCACCGCCAAAGACAACGCGCCCATCGCCGACGTTGAGGTCTTTCCAATAGCGCGAATCGGATGAAATACCGTAGACGAAAATCGTCTCCTCGCCATTTCTATCGCCGCGGTCGTATTGCAGCTGGTAAACGGCGTATTTCTCGGCCTGTGCGATTGCGCCTGCACCGTTGTCGATCGTATTGACCGGGTGGATATCGTCGTTGTCAGTGTCGATCTTAGAGGCCTTGTCAATCAGGTCGATAGCCTCGTCGCGGTTGCAGCCGAGGGCATCGGCAAGATCGTCAAGGCGCGCGTAGAGCGCATCCTTCTTGTCCTGGACCTTGGCAAGCGCGTCCTGCGCCGCGGCCAGGCTCTCGGCAGACGGAGATGCGGTCGCGGCATCGGCTGCCGCCTGCGCCGCATCGGCCGCGTCGTCAAGCTCGTCATCGGCATCCTGGGCGGCGGAAAGCAGCGCGCCGTCAACCGACTGCAAGCGCTCGAGCGCCGACCACTGCTCGCGTTCCTCGGCAGTGCCCTCGAGCTCCAGCGGAGCCTTGAGCGTGTACTGGTGCTCGGCGACCAGACTCGTCTCGAGATTGTCCGCATAGTGCGTCATCGTGGGCAGAATCGCCAGGCCAAAGAGCAGCAGCAGCGACGCAAACGCAATGCCCACGAAGAGCGTGGCGAAGTTGCCCAGATTGCGCAGGAAGATACGCAGGCGGAAGCGGGAAACAAAACCCATGCGCTCTGGCAGTTGCATACCACGCTTGGTACCCGACTTGCCGCTCGCTTCGTGACGAAGAAACTGCAACGGCGTCTTTCCCATTTTGCGAAGCAGACCCACCAGCGTGATGAGGATGAGCGCGGCGGCGGGAACCACGGCGCACTTCACAAAGATATCCCAGCTCCAGTACACCTGGAAGGGCGGCAGGCTGTACGAACCGTAATAGAGGCTGCGCATGGGCTCGGTAAAGAACACAACGCCGAGCGCAGTGCCCAAAAGCGCCGCGACCACGCCCACGATGGCGGGAAGCGCAAGGTAGTGCAGCACGATCTCGCGTCGACGATAACCACTGGCGAGCAACGTGCCGATGATGGCGCTCTCCTCCTCGATGGTGGCGTCGGTAAGGACCACAAAGACAAACGCCATGATCACGATGATGATGTCGAGCAGCGTCATCCACATCATGGAGTCGCCGTCCACGTCGTCGCGCGCATAACCAATACCCTGATTGGAATCGACGTCGATGAGGTCATCCACGCGTGCATCGGCATCGGTCAGTGCCTCGACCATATCCTGCTCGGCATCGGTACGGTCCGCGGTGGGGAGGTCGCGATCGGCAAAGGTGAAGGAGTAGGTGTAGGCGGGTGCGCCGCCGGCATCCTCAAGCGCGGCAAAACCGGCGTCGGTAACCTCGGCAACACCATAGGTGACGGTGTTGATCGTAAAGTCGGAGTTGTTGAGGAACAGCGCCTGGCTATCGGGCTGGGTCATGATGCCGCAGATGGTGTAGGCGCGGCCCTCGAGCTCGATTTTATCGCCCACGGACAAGTTGTTATTGGTGGCAAAGACACGGTCGATGGCCACCTCGTCATCTGCCTTTGGCTGCTTGCCCTCGCTGTACGACGCAATGTCGACCTTGGTGCGGTGCGCATAGGTGCGCAGTGTGCGCTTGGTGCCATCGTCGCCGGCGGTCTTTTTGATGATGGCGTCGATGGAGAAATTCTTGTAGAGCGTGACGCCGCCGACGTCGCCGGCTGCATCCTCGGCGGCCTTGAGTTGATCGTCGGTAGCCTCGAAGGAGGTGGTCACGCGGCCGTCCTCAATCGTGTACGCATCGCGCATGTCATCGATAAGGCAGCCGATGGAATGCGCCGCGAGCAAAAAGCCCGAGGTGAGAGCGATGCTTCCGCACATAAGCAAAAAGATGCCCAGGTACTTGCCGATATTGCGGCGCAGCTCGCGTGGGAGACGTTTTGCGAGAGGTGTCATGGCGCCGCCTACCAATCGAGCTCGGCGGCCGCAACGGGCGACTCGTTGAGCTCATCCTCGACGATGCGCCCGTCGCGCAGGCGCAGCACGCGATTGGCCATGAGCGCAATGGCGGCATTGTGGGTAACGATGATGATGGTGCAGCCGTACTCGTGATTGACATCCTCCATGAGTTGCAAGATCTCCTTGGACGTCTTGTAGTCAAGCGCGCCCGTGGGCTCGTCGCACAGCAGCAGGCCCGGGTTTTTGACGAGCGCACGGCCGATGGCGCAGCGCTGCTGTTGGCCGCCCGAGACCTGGCGCGGGAACTTGTTGCGGTGCTCGTAGAGGCCCAGTGAACGCAGCAGGTCGTCGATGTTGAGCGGGTTTTTGGACAGGTGTGCCGTGACCTCGATGTTTTCCTTGATGGTGAGGTCGGGCACCAGGTTGTAGAACTGGAAGACAAAGCCCAGCTCGCGGCGGCGATACTCGCCCAGGTCGGCGGGCTTGAGTACGGTGAGGTCGCAGCCGTCCACCATAATGGAGCCGCCGTCGGCATCCTCCAGGCCGCCGATCAGGTTAAGAAACGTCGACTTGCCCGAGCCCGAAGGTCCCAGCATGACGCAGATCTCTCCGCGGTTGATGGACGTGTCGATGCCGTCGAGCACCGTCAGGCGCGCATCTCCATCGCCGTAGTGCTTTTTGAGATCCTTAACCTGGACGTAGGCTTCCCGCGTTGCCATGGCATCCCCCATTGTTAGCCTTGTACTACTTTATGAACGTAATAGTAAACCTTGGCGAACTATTTTGGAACGAGGCTTGGGATTTATTTCAGACTGGTCATTGGACGTTCTTGAATGACCAGTCGTTTAAGAATGTCCCCAATGACCAATAACCAGGTGGCTAGGCGTGGGATTTGGTGCGCGAGAGCGCGAGGCCTACGGCGGCGATGGCCACGGCGAAGAGTGCCGTGACGCCCAGGTCGCAGGCGATGTCGCCCAGCACGGCAGGCGTCAGGTCCGAGGCGAGCGCCTTGCTGATCGCGTCGTTCACCCAATATGTCGGCACAAAGTGCGCCACGGTCTGCACGGCCGAGCCCATGAGCGACAGCGGCATCCAGGCGCCGCCCAAAAACGTCATGAGCATGCCGAGTAAGTTGCCCACACCGTTGAGCAGCTCCTCGCGTGCACCCAGGCTCGAAAGCGCAAAGCCAACGGCCAGCGGTGTGCACGCCAGGGCAAACGTCGCCGCCAGTGCCAGGCACACACGGCCCACGCCGACCTCGGCGACCGCGCCGGCAAAGCCCACGACGCCCATCATGCTCGACACAAACCAGATGCAGACGGTGAGCACGGCGGCGGCGGCAAACACGGCAAGCGAACGTTGGCGCTCGGAGATTGGGCCGGCATCCATACGACGCACGCGCTCGGGCTCGTTCATGCCCGAGAACACCAGCCCCACCGACACGATGACCGACGAGATAATCGCGTACGCACCAAAGTTGAAATACGACTCGAGCGTGGCGGCAGCAGTCGAGTCGACCCTGACCTGCTCGATCTCGACCTCCGCGCGCTTCGCGGCCGCATGTTCGGCAGCCTTGGCGACGTCGCCGTTGGAGGCGGCGGGCTCAAGTGCGGCCGCAGCGCCCGCGAGCGAGATCCAACGCGAGGCCTCGGCAGACGAAAGCGCCGCCGCCATGGTGCCGGCACCGTAGGTCACGTCGAGCTTGGGCAGGGACTCCCCCGCGCGGACTGCTGCAACGAGGTCGTCCTCAAACCCCTCCGGGATAAAGAACACGCAGTCGGCGCTACCCTTAGCGCTGTTGCTCTTGGAAAGCGCGTCCGCAAGGTCGTAGGTGTCGTCGCCGACGCCCGTGACCAGCTCAAAGCGCGAACCCAGATGCTTGGTAAGCGCACGCGAAAGGTCGCTATCGTCGCGGTCGACCACGATCACGTTGGCATCGTAGGGCTTGTACTCGGTAAGCTGCGACGAGTTCCAGCTCACCGAGGCCGCGATAAATACGCCCACGAGCGAGATGAACACCGTGTAGATGAGCAGGTAGAACGGGTGCGCAAGCGCCATGCGAAGCGCAGTCTTAAAGGTGCTCATAGCGGCTCCTTCCAAAGATCAGCGTGGCGGCGGCAACGAACAGCAGCGCCATAAGGGCCAGCGCGCCGGCGCGAACGGCAAAGGGGGCCAGATCCTCAAAGAAATACAGGCGGTTGAACATGTCGCAGATGAGCTTGACGGGGTTGAGCCAACACTCGGCCGGACAGGCGCGGGCGGCGTCGTCGGCAAGCGCCATCGCCGGCTCGCCGTAGAGGCCGGCGAACAGGGCGCACGTGGTGGCGAAGCCCGTGAGGATACCCGACTTGGACGCCTTGCCGCCCTTAACGGGAAGCGTGCCCACAAAGAGTCCCAAGCCCGTGGCGGCAAGCGCGGATGCGGCGCCGCCCACCAGACACAGCCCCTCGCGCCCGCCAAAGTCGATGCCCACGACCAGGCGCACGTAGCCGATCGCGATCGTCATCGAGGCAAAGGAAACCAGCCACGAGCCCACAAAGATACCGGCCAGCGATGCCGTCTTGGAAAGACCGCCCACGCAGCGACGCGCGCCAAGGCCCGACAGATTGGGTTGCAGGTCGACGACGCTCAAGGCGGCAAACTCGGCGGACATCATCGCAACCAGGCCAAAGAGCGCGTAGTAGTAGATGACCGTACCATCGGGCGTGGTGCGTGTCAGGCTTACGCGGCGGGTGCCACCCTCGAGCGACAGGGCGCGCGCAACCGCCTCCGGGTCGGCGAGCACCGCCGGGTTGTCCTGGGCAATCTGGACCATGAGCTCGGCATTTTGCGTATACGAGCTTGCCACCGTCTCCAGAATGCTGCGGTCGGTGAGCACCGTCGACGCACGTGAGCTGTCGTAACTCGATAGCAGCGTGAGTTTGGGCGTGCCCGCATCGTCGACCGTATAGATGCCCGCAACCTCGCCGGCCTTAAGCGCACGGTTCGCATCGGCTGCGCCATCGCACTCGTGGATCTCGAGCAGCCGGTCGTCGCCTTCCTGGGCAAGCGACGTCGCCACGTCCTTAAAGGTCGAGGCGTCCCAGGGCTCATCCGCAACGACGGCAACCGGCACCGGGTCGACCGTGCCGTCGGAGCTCAGGTTCGCAAACATAAACATAAACATCGTGGAAAGCGCGATGGGAAAGAGAGCGCCCCAAACCCACGTGCTCGGCCGGCGCAGCAGCGTCTTGACCGTAATGATAATGGTGTTGAACATAGCTGCCCCCTAGTCGCGCAGCTCGCGGCCGGTGATCTCGAGGAACACGTCGTTGAGGGTCGGCGGCTCGCTCCACACGCGGCCGAGCGCCACGTCGGCAGCACGCAGCGTGTCGAGGATGTCGACCAGGTTGTGCGGGCTCGCCTCGCAGGTGCAGACGAGCTCGCCGCCGGACAGCTCAACCGAAAGCACGTGCTCGAGGGCGCGCAGCCGCTCGACCGTGGCGGCCTCGACGGCGCCGACCTCGACGGTCACGCGCTCGCCCATCTGAATCATGCGCTTGAGCTCGTCGTTGGTGCCCTGCGCCAGCACGCGCCCGCCGTCCATGATCATGATGCGGCTGCAAATCTGCTCGACTTCCTCCATGTAATGGCTGGTATACACCACTGTGGCGCCCTCGTCGCGCAGGCGGCAGATGCCCTCCAGGATGGCGTTGCGGCTCTGCGGGTCGACCGCCACCGTGGGCTCATCAAAGAAGATGAGCTCGGGCTTGTGCGCGATACCACAGGCGATGTTGAGGCGACGCGCCAGGCCACCCGAGAGCTTGCCGGGGCGGAACTTGGCAAAGTCGCCCAGCCCGACGAAGTCAATCGCCTCGTCCACCAGCTCGCGGCGGCGCTTGCGGTCGTTAACGTAAAGGCTGCAGAAATAGTCGATGTTCTCGCGCACGGTGAGCTCGTCGAACACCGCAACTTGCTGCGGGACCACGCCGATGCGGCGCTTGAGGTCGTAACGCGTGGGCGTCATGGGCTCACCGAACAGCTCGATGGTGCCTTTGTCGTAGGCGAGCAGCTGCAAAATGCAGTTGATGGACGTGGTCTTGCCCGAGCCGTTGGGGCCCAGCAAGCCAAAGATCTCGCCGGGGGCGATGCTCAGGTTAAAGTGGTCGAGCGCGATAAGATCGTCGTAGCGCTTGACGAGGTTTTCGACGTGGACGATGTCTGTCATGAGGCGGCCCTTCCGTTGATTGCGGCCCGGTACGATTGCATCATCGCAGGAGCCGCCGGCGCGCGCCAGTGAGCTTTGTCACGAGTGCGGGGCTTGGTCGCGTGGCCCGCCGGCGCCCCCGATTTGCCGTGCGGGAGGAATGTCACGGTTGCGCAGGCAGCCCCTCCACCACGCGCAGCTTCGCGTACAATACCCGTATGAACAGGCTTTTCGACAAATCGATTGTGCTGGCGTGCTGCATTGCGGCCGCCATGGGTCTTACTGTGGACGCTCGCCTGGTCGCGGCGTTTTGCCTTGGCGTTATTACCACTTCGCTGGCCGAGCTCGCGCAGAAGGATCGCACGTGCCGCACAAGCGAGGCCGCGAGCTACGCCTACATCATCGCGGCCGTCTTCGTGCCGCCGTTTGTGCCGTTTGCACCTCTCGCCCTCTATGACATCGCGCGACGCGTGCACCGTGAGCGTGCCTGGATCGCACTGAGCATTGGCTCCGTCTTTACCTTTGCGCTCGTCGCGGACCTTCGCGCCGACGAGCTCACCGCCCGAACGCTTCTACTGACCGCCATCCTTTCAGTTGCCGCCACCTTGTTATCGCTACGTACCGCCCAGTTGGAGCGCGAGCAGCAGCGCATGCGCCGTACCCGCGACGAGCTGCAGGAACGTGCTCTGGCGCTCGAAGCGCGCAACCGCGATCTTGCCGACCGCCAGGACTACGAAGTCGAGCTCGCGACGCTCGCCGAACGCGCCCGCATCGCGCGCGAGATCCACGACAATGTGGGCCACCAGCTCACGCGCGCCTCGCTACAAGCCGAAGCCCTGCGCGTGGTCCACGCCGACGAGCCCGGCGTCGCCGCCGATTTCGCCGACGTTAAACGCACGGTTGACGAGGCACTCCAGCTTGTGCGCACCAGCGTCCACGCGCTCAACGACAACGCTGTCGACCTTTCCGTGCAGCTCAAACGCATTGTTGAAGGCGCGCGCTCGGACGGCGGTCCGCAGATTGAGCTTGAAGTTATGACCGAGCATGCACCCGCAAACGTCGCCAACTGCTTTGCGGCGGTCCTGCGCGAGGCGCTCTCTAACACCATGCGTCACGCTTGCGCCCAGGCCGTCACCGTACGATGCATGGAACATCCGTCGTTTTACCAGCTCATCGTTACCGACGATGGCGCGGGCGGGGTCCAAGCAAGCAGCCGCGGCGCCGCGGAGGGCATGGGGCTTGCCTCCATGCGCGAGCGCATCGAGGCGCTTGGAGGCACCTTCTCCGCCGGCCCGCGTGCCGGCGCCGGCGGCTGGCGCGTGTTTGCCACCGTTCCCAAACAGCAAGGAGATGAGGGCCGATGAGGCTCATCGTTGTCGACGACGACCGCCTGGTGGTCGATTCGCTCAAGATTATCCTGGGCGCCCAGCCGCAGATCGAGGTGGTGGGCACCGGCGCCAATGGCGACGATGCGGTGGCGCTCTATGCCGAACACGCACCCGATATCGCGCTGCTCGACATTCAGATGCCGGGGCGCGACGGACTTTCGGCGGCACGCGAGATCCTTGAGCGCGACCCTTCGGCGCGCGTGGTGTTTCTAACGACATTCTCGGATGACGAGTACATTGTGTCGGCGCTCAAACTGGGTGCCCGCGGCTACCTGATCAAGACCGATGTCGCCGCCATTCCTCCGGCATTGACGCAAGTCATGGACGGCAAACGCGTACTCGAGGGCAAGGCGATCGAGGACATCGATTTTGACGGAACGGACGTCGAGGCGGGCACGCCCCACCGGCCCGCGGCCTTTGTCAGCCTGACCGACCGCGAGTTCGAAGTCGCCGAACTCATCGCCCGCGGTCTCGACAACAAGGAGATTGCCGCCACCGCCTATATGGGCGAAGGCACCGTGCGCAACCACATCAGCTCGATCCTTGCCAAAATGGGCCTGCGCAACCGCACGCAGATCGCCATAGCCTACCTGCGAGGGTAGTTGCCCAAAGACCGAGCCCCCGGCATAGCAAAATGGCTGCTACCGATTTAATGCCATTTCAAAACTATGCCGAATTACGGGGCTAAAGTCGGGGCCCTCATCCATACCCACGTTTTCTGCAAAATGACGGCTTGTCTACCTGCGGTTTTATTCTTGCAACTATCGACATGGTTGGGAGTTCGCGATTCAGCCCCGTAAACCGACATAGTTTTGGAACAGTGGGGTCACATACCGACACCCCGCAAGCCGTACGGAGCCAAGAATGATCCGTTTTCCTCCGTCCCCAACGGATCAACTCAAAACTATGCCGGTTTACTACGATGAATCGCCCACCTTCGACCACGGCAAATTGCGCGCTTGCAAAACCGCAGTTAGAACGCTTGCAGTAATTAGAAAAATGCAGTCATGGTCGTGAATGTCGAATTCATCGTAGTAAACCGGCATAGTTTTGTTCGGGCGGCCTTGCACGAGTGCTTCCGCAAGCCTCGCGGGACCAAAATGATCCGTTTTCTTCCGCCCGCGGAGGTCGGCTGACGGCGGCCGCCACGAAACCGGCCCATCTACTACGTTTGACCCGATACCCCCAACCATACCCCCGTTTTGAACAAAACCGCAGGCGTTCTACCTGCGGTTTTGTTTTCGCGTTTTTTGGCATGGTTGGGGGTAAGGGGCTAAACGTAGTAGATGGGCCGGTTTCGTGGCAAGCTCTTCTCGCCTACGCACAAAAGCGCCGCCACGGAGGAGGGAGATACCTCCGTGGCGGCTGGGGGTGGGGTGGGGGGCTACATTTTTGGCTTTTCGCCAGCGGCCCGGGGCCTTTTGGCCCCGGGCGCTGTCAGCGCGCCTAGCGCTTACGGATACCCCAGACTAGGGCTCCGACGCCGGCCATGGCGATAACAAATGCCATGAGCAGTGCGGCAGCCTGCTGGTCGCCCGTGGTGGGCAGGAAACCCTTGACCGTCTTGACGATATTCGTCACGGTCTTGGGCGTGCCGGGATCGGGCGTCGGCACGGGCGTCTCGGGCTTCTTGTACGTGTTGTTGAACACGATGCCCTCGACACTCTTGTCGCCCTTGGTAAAGGCAACGCTCGCCTTGAGGTTGCCCTCGCCGTCGTCGACCACGTTGACGGTCGCGGTAAAGACGGACTTGTCGTAGGTCATACCGGCCTCGTCGCCCTTGACCTCGCTGATGGTGTAGACGTACGTACCGGGCTCGTCGTACTCGAACTTGTCGAAGCTGATCTTGCCGTCGGCATCGTTGGTGACGGTGGACTCGGCGTCCTCGCCAACGAGCTTAAAGCTAAACTCGTCCTTCTTGAGTTCGCGTCCCTCGAGCACCTTGATGGCGCCGATGGAAACCTGCGTAGGCATGGCGTGATACTTGTTGGTAAAGCCAGCCGACTCGGTAGTTCCCTCGAGCTTGTGCGTCGCGGCCAGCGTGCCATCGCCGTTGTCGGAGACGGTGGTCACGACGGTGCAGGTCGTGCCGTCATAGGTGACGCCCTTGTACAGGCCGAGCGCGTTGGGGCAAGCCTCGCGCAGCGTGTACGTGTGCGTGCCGGGTGCCTCGTAGCGGATCGGGCTCAGCGTAACGTTGCCGTTGGCGTCGTTGGTGCCACTAGCGACAGTCACGCCGTCCTCGAGCAGCTCAAACGTGAACTCGCCAGCTGCAAGGTCGCGGCCGGTCAGACGCTTAACCGTCTTGACCTGATCGGTCACGACAGAATCGGTGGGCGTCACGCTGTAGGTGTTGGTGAACGTGAAAGCCGCACCGTCGTCGCCGTTGCGCACGACACTCAGGTGTCCGGCACCGTCGTCAGTCACGGTGTAGGAAACCTTGCGCGCGGTGTTGGCGTCGTTAGTCACGCCAGGGGCGGTACCGGACTCGGTCACCGTGTAGGTAAAAGTGTGCGAACGAGGAGCGATGGGGGCTGCGGGCTCGGACTCGTCGTTGGACCCATCGGTCTCGGCAGCGTCGGCGTCAACCTCGGCCTCGTCGGAGTTGGCTTCGGCGTCGCTCGATGCGTCGTCAGAAGCATCGGTCGTCACGCCCAGGGCGCGGTTGAGGTCCTCGAGCGTAAAGTGGATCTTGCCAAAGTCCACGTTGCCGGCCGCGTCATTGGTTGCGGTCGCGCGCTCGGGCATCGGGGCGCCCGCCTCGTCGGCGGTCACGGTAAAGGTGAACTTGCCCGCGATGTCTGCCGGGGCCAGGCCCTCGGCAGCCTGGAGCTTCTTGGTACCAGCGAGCGCGGCGTCAACGGCATCGGCGCCGTAGACGTTCTCGAACACGGGCTCGACGCCACCGTAGTCAGGCTTTGCCGTCAGGGTACCGTCGCCGTTGTCGACGACGATGACCTTAAAGCTAAAGCTCGACTTCGCGGCGGTAATGCCCTGGTCGGCCAGCAAGTTCGTGTACTCAAAGGCCGTGTAGTTGATAGTCCACGCAAGCTTGCCGTCCGTGTCGGTGCGGATGGCGCGCCCGGTGCTTACCAGGTCAGCGAGCATCTTGGTGTCGTAATGCAGCGTGCCAAAGCTCACCTGGCCGTTATAGTTGAACGCCGGCGTGCCACTGATGGCTTCCGTCTCGCCCGCATAGGCGATGCCAAAGTAGAACTCGCCGTCGGCCAGCGGACGGCCGGTCAGGGTCTTGGTGGCGACAATCTGTGCAGAAACGCCCGGGTTATCGGTCGATGCGCTATAGCTGTTTTCGAACGGGACCAGAGCGCTCTCAACCTTGTTCTCGCCGCTCTTGTGGATTGTCTCGTGCGTGCCCTCGGGACCGCCGGAGACGGTCGTCGTAGCGGTAAGCGTGCCGGCACCATCGTCGGCGATAGCAATCTTCACCGTGCGCTCGGCGTTGTCGTAGGTGTAACCGGGCTTGCCGTCGTTCTTCTCGGCCACGGTGTATTTGAAGGTCTTGCCGGCGTCAGCCTGCGTAAACTTGACCTCATGGCCCGCCAGAATGTCAATCAGACCGACCGTTGCCTCTGCCGTTGCAGGGGATTTGAAAGTGTTGGCCCCGGGCAGCAGACCAAGTGCGTTGGCCGAAGCCTCGTCGGCGGGCGTCACGGTAAAGCTAAACTGGCCCTCAGTCATGGGACGTCCGGAGAGGCTCTTGCTGAGCTTGAGGCCGCCGGCCGCGGCGTAATCGAGCTCAGTGCGGTACGTGTTGGTAAAACGTCCGCTTTCCTTCTTGGTGACGTTGGCGGTCAGGACGCCCTCGCCGTTCTCGGTCACGGTCACTTCGGCGGTCGCGACATGCCCGTCATACGTCATGCCGGCCGCGTTGCCCGCGTTCTCGCGGATCTCGTACTTGTAGGTTCCGGCGGCAGCGTAGTGGATCTTGCCGAACTTGATGGCGGCGATGCCATCCTTCGCGTCCTTCTTGTTCACGGTTACGGTTGCGGGATCGGGCAGCGGGGCGCCCTCGGGAGCGGTGATGGTAAAGCTGAACTCGTCTGCATCCGTCCAGTCGCGGCCGTCGACGGCCTTGGTCAGGTCAAAGTCGAGCTCTGCGTCGATCGGGGTCACACTGTAGGAGTTCTTGAACTCGGCGGGCTCGGTGCCCTTCAGGACATGCTTTGCTTCGAGAGTGCCGTCGCCGTTGTCGGTGATGGTGGTCTCGATGGTGAACTTGGCGCCGCTGTAGGAGACGCCCTTGCTGGTGGTTCCGCCGTTGGCCTCGCGCAGCGTGTAGGTATGCTTGCCGGCCTCGGTGTACTTCACGGCGTTCATCGTGATGTTGCCTTCGGCATTGTTGGTGCCGGTGGCGACGACCTTGGCGTCCTTGCCCTCGCCCTCGACGAGCTCGAAGGAGAACTCGCCCTCCTTGAGGTCGCGGCCGGTCAGGGACTTGGTCGCGGTGATCTGGTCGGTGACGCTGGAGCTCTCGGGGGTCACGTTGTAGGAGTTCTTGAACTCGGCAACCTTGACGTCCTTCAGAACATGCGTGGCACTGAGCGTACCGTCGCCGTTGTCCGTGATGGTGGTCACGACGGTATAGGTCTTGCCGTCGTAGGAGATGCCGTTGCTGGTGGTTCCACCGTTGACCTCGTGCAGCGTATAGGTGTGCTCGCCAGTAGCGGTGTACTCGATGGGGCTCATCGTGATTTTGCCGTCGCCATTGTTGGTGCCGGTGGCGACGACCTTGGCTTCCTCGCCCTCGCCCTCGACGAGCTCGAAGGAGAACTCGCCGGCAGTAAGCTCGCGTCCAGTCAGGACCTTAGTCGCCTTGACCTGGTCAGTGGCGCTGGAGCTCTTGGGGGTCAGATTGTAGGCGTTCTCGAACTTAATGCTCTTGACGCCCTCGGCGCCCTTCAGCTCGTGCGTAGCCACCAGCTGGCCCTTGTCGTTGTCGGCAATGGTCGTCACGATGGTGTAGACCGTGTTGTCGTAGGCAATACCGCCGGCGTCGCCCTTGACCTCGTGCAGCGTATAGGTGTGCTGACCTATCTCGGTGTACTTGATGGGGCTGAACGTAACGTTGCCATCGGCGGCGTTCTTGACGGTCTCGATAAGCTCAGAGTCCTCGCCCTTAACCTCGCGCAACTCAAAGCTGAACTCGCCGGCCGTAAGGTCGCGCCCGGTCAGGACCTTGGTCACGGCAATCTGGTCGGTAACGCTGGATTCAACAGGATTCGTAGCGTAGGTGTTCCTGAACTCGGTCACGTCGGCTTCGCTCCAAGCCACCTTCACCTCAGCGCTCAGCTCACCCTTCTTGTTGGGCGTTACCGTCACGGTGATCTTCGCAACGTTCTTGCTGTAGGTGATGCCATCGATAGTTTGACCAGCGTTCTTCTCGCGGACCTCATAGGTGTACTTGCCCGGCTCGGCATAAGTAATCTTGCCAAAGTTGATGGCTGCCTTGCCCTTGTCGAGATCGGCATTGGTCACAGTTACGGTCGCGGGGTCGGGCATCGGGGCATCGTTGTCGGACGTCGCGGAGAGCTCAAACTCAAACGCATCCGTACCCGTCCACTCGCGGCCCTCGAGCACCTTGGTCAGGCCAAAGTCGGCAGTTGTCAACGTTGCCGGCGTGGTATTGAGCGTAAAGCTAATCTTGCCGTTATTGCCCAGGTAGACATTGACCTTCGTCGCGCCAGAAACAACCTTCGTGTTGTTCCACTGGGGATTGATCACGTCGCGTGCGGTGTCCGTCGGGTTTCCGCCCACACGCTCCTTGGTGGTGTGGAGCTGATTGATAAAGGCGAGGCGCGCGGTGCCAGCCTTAATCGACCAGTGATCGCCATCCTTTACCAAAGCGCCTTCAAAGCTTTCAAGCTCGCTTCCCTTAACCGGGATCGAAACGGAATCATCGTACGGCGCGCCCGACGAGTTCTGCGCCATAAACTCGTCTTTGTACCAATAAGTCTTAGAGCCCGAAGGCTTTTCCGTTGCAAGCTTGGTGCAGGCTGCGTCCGTATAGACGGGCGTCAACTTTTGGAAGTAGTAGTAGCCGTTCGTGGCGGCAGGTCAAAGCTTGCGACCGTATCGCCCACATCGTCGCCGGTCCACTTGTTGGCGTAGAAGCTGACGGTGTTGGAATCGGCGTCCTTGTGCTTGTCGATATAATCCTGCAGCCCCGGTACGTTATTGGGAGTAAACAGATTCGCGCGCGCAATAGACTTTACGCTCGATGCATACACCACGCGGATAGGCGAAATAGCATCCGTGGAGTCAGCCACAAACGTACCCGCCGACTTGTCAACGGTAAAGCGGCGCAGCGGAATGAGCGATGCGGGAATCTTGACCGTCACGATGTCGCCGCGCTGTGGATTGTTCTTGTCCGCGCGATCGACCGTAATTACGAGATGGGCGAGCTCGCCGTCAAACGTATAGGTATCAATATTGCCATCGGTCGACTTGGTGGCGGCACCATAGGTCTTGCCGTTGTACTCGGCACCGGTAAAGCTATCGACCTGCATGAAGGCGCCCAGCTCGTCCTCGAATGTGATGTAGCCGGAACCGTTGGGATTGTTGCCCTCGACCTTGGTCGGGAAACCCTTGCCCGACGTAATAGCACTCGAGATGTCCTTAAAGACCTGATCAAGCTCGGCGGCGTTGGTCGCCGACTTGTAGTAGCTGGCACCGGCAATGGGGTTGCCAAAATTGACATTCCACTTCTTTCCAAAAAGGCCATGGCTTACGGACGATGTGGCCTCCGGATAGTTACTCGACACGGCATGCATGAACTTATTCTTATTGCTCGTGTCGTTGCTTGTTGGATCGTCGTCCGGCTTCGCACCGTTGAAGATACCGATGGTATAAATGGTCGCCCCGCCGCTCTTTATGGTCTTGGCGGTATTGATGGCGTCCCTAGCGACCGCGGGCTCAAAATCACGAGAGCTCGTAGGTGAGCCATCGGTGAAGAACACGACGATCTTTTGGGCATCCTTGCGGCCCGATATATCGCGAGCAAGCTCAAGGCCGTAATCAGCCTGCGTGGCGCCGGCAGGTTTGATGGAATTAACCGTGTACTTGAGGCTCATTGCGCCATCACCCGAGCACGCCGTCAACTTCTGCATCGTCTGCGAGTAGTTGTAGCTATAGCGGCCATCGCGATAGGTGTCATTGCCGATCCAGTCAGTCTTCTTTCCTGCAAACTTAACGATGGCAACCTGGTGCTGCTTGCTTGCGTCCTCAATGCTCTTGTTTTGCTCGGCAATGGTGTCGATAAAGTGGTTGGCAGCATTCTTGAGCGCATCGATACGCTTGGTAGAATCTCCACCACCCATAGGATCATCCATTGAGCCAGAGGCATCGAGCACCATCACGATGTCGAGTGGCTTGGAAACCAGCGACGTTGTGTCGGATGTCGAAGACATCGCCGAAAGCGTGGTCAAAAAGTCCGATTTCCCGTCATCGATTGCTTGGACCGTCTTATCCGTCCAAATTCGGCCGACGTTTTGCGTCGTGACCTTACTGCCGTCATAGCCGCCCGCCCAGAACTTCCAATGGTTACTGGTGTCGTGGTCGACTACCTTTGTCGCTTCCGGTCCGTCCATTCCGGTGCTGGACCTGGCGTTGGCCTCGGGCAGCATGGCAAATGCTGCAGCCGGCAACACCAACACTACGGCCAGTATCACCGCCAAGAGACCCCTCGTGTACCTACTCATCGCGTCTCCCTTCTCGCGGTCTCAGACCTTGCAACAGCCTAAAGTTACGAAATGAGACACAATTTGGGCAGGTGACACATGTTCCAGATTCTGTTTTGGGCGTGAGACAAATGTCTCACCAAAGTTGAGACACGGCATTTTCGCAGGAAAACGGGTGCGACTCGGAGCCATCAGGCAAAAATGATCCGCTTTCTTCCGTCCCCGGGGGATCAATTGGTGGTGCTCGCCTCAAAACTGGCCCATCTACTACGTTTGACCCGATACCCCTGACCATAACCGCGTTTCATAAAAAACCGCAGGCATTTTACCTGCGGTTTTGTTTTTGCGCTGTTCGCCATGATTGAGGGTGGCAGCCTAAACGTAGTAGATGGGCGCATTTCGTGGCAGACGGGCCACGTGGCAGCCCTCGCAAGGCCAAAATGATCCGTTTCCCTCTGTCCACGGGAGATCAAGGGCCGTTACGGATATGGTGCCATTTCAAAACTATGCCGGATTACGGGGGTAAAGTCGGAGCCCTCATCCATACCTTCATTTTTTCAAAAACGGCAGGCTATCTACCTGCGATTTTGTTTTTGCGATTTTCTGCATGGTGGGAGGTTCGCTATCCAGCCCCGTAATCCGGCATAGTTTTGTTCGTGGCAGCCCAACCGCGCGTTCACGCGCGGGGCCGATGGGGCATTTTTGCCCCGCCGGCCCCTATTCCGGCTCTATTCCAGCGCTACTCCGGCTTGGTTTCTACCGTGAGAGTTTTGTCCGCCGCAACTGGGGTGCGGGCGGTGTCCATAGTCAGGCAGTGCTTGGGGCAGCTCTCGATGCACTCGCCGCACACCACGCAGGCATACGGGTCGATCGACCACGTTCCGCCCTTGCGATCGACCGCGAGCGCGCCCGCCGGGCAGCGACGCGCGCACATCCCGCAGCAAATGCACACGTCCATGTCGTTGACGATATGCCCGCGCAGGCGCTCGGGCGCCGTCAGCTCCTCCTGCGGATAGCACACCGTGACCGGCGGCTTGACCATAGAGCCCAAGGCCGTCTTGGCAAATGTCAGCAAACTCATGCCGCGCCTACCTTTCCGTGCAGCTAATGCAGGGGTCGATGGTCAGGATAATCATGGGCACGTTGGCAAGGAGCACACCCTGCAGCGCATGTGTCAGACCCGCCAGGTTCTGCGACGTCGGCGTGCGCACGCGAAAACGGTCCAGGTTCTTGGTGCCGTTGCCGCGCACATAGTAGTACGCCTCGCCGCGCGGCTGCTCAATCACAACCTCGCCGCGCGCGCCGTCGGCCGGCGTGAGCTTGGTGCGCCCGCCAATACCGTCGTGCGGAATCTTGCCCACAAGCTCCTTGATGATGTCCATGGCCTGGGTGACCTCGGCGCAACGCACCTGGCAGCGGGCATAGCAATCGCCATCGGTAGCAACGATGGGCTCAAATGCAGCCAGGTCCGCATAGGCACCGTCGCCAAACATGCGCACGTCGTAATCCACGCCCGAGGCGCGGCCGAACGGGCCGACCATCGAAAGCTCCAGCGCGTCCTTCTTGCTGATCACGCCCACGCCGTGCAGGCGCTCGCCGCAGGTATTGTCGTCCAAAAACGTATGCACCAGGGCCTCGTAGTCGGGACGCATGGCATCGAGCGTCTGGACAATACCCGCCAGCTCGGAGTCCTCGATGTCGTGCTTAAGGCCGCCGATCTCGTTAATCGAAAGGATCACGCGGCCGCCGCACGTGCTCTCGAAGATCTTGAGAATCTGCTCGCGCAGGGTCCACGACCGATAGAACAGCGCCTCGAAGCCAAAGGCGTCAGCGAGCAGGCCCAGCCACAGCAGGTGCGAGTGAATGCGCGAAAGCTCGTGCAAAATGGTGCGGATATACTGCACGCGGCCGGGCACCTCGATGTCGAGCATGCGCTCGCAGGCGCTGGCATAGCCGTAGCTGTGGCCCACGGCGCAGATGCCGCAGATGCGCTCGGCGATGTAGCCGAACTGGTGCATGTCGCGCTTTTCGGTGAGCTTCTCGAGTCCGCGGTGCACAAAGCCGATCTGCGGAATTGCCTCGGTGACGCGGTCGTCCTCGATCACCAGGTCCAGATGAAGCGGCTCGGGCAGCACCGGGTGTTGCGGGCCAAACGGAATAACGGAGCGATGTGCCATGGACCTTACGCCTCCTTTTTCTGCTTGTCGCGGGCGGCCTTGGCGGCAAGCGCCGCGCGGACCTTGGCCGCTTTCTCGGGATCCATGGCAGCGAGCTTTGCCTCCATCTCGGCAGCCTTAAGTGCGGCCTTGGCAGCAGCTTCATCGTGCTGAGCATCGGAGCCGGTAGCCGCAGCGGACTGGGCGACGGCAGCGCCCGCAGCATCGTCGGCGCCCGCAGTGCCCTCCCCCGCAGTGGCCGTGGCAGCGGCAGCCTTTTCGGCCGCAGCCTTGCGCGCCTTGGCCTCTGCAACCGCGCGGACCTTCATGGCCTTCTCGCGCGCAGCCTTCACCTCGGGCGTGATAACGCTCATGGGCTCGGCCGTTGAGACCTGGTAGAAAAAGCCCTTAAAGTCGATCTGCATGTCGGTGATGGCAAGCCCAAATAGGTCGTGCGCCTCGTTCTCAAACGGGAACACCGCCGGATAGTACGAGCTGATGGACGGAATCTCCTGGTACTGGTCGATGCCCTCAACCACCAGGTTCTCGATCGCATAGCTGCCGTCCTGCGCGATATGCTCCTGAGCAGCACGAACGTTGATAAACGTATAGACCAGGCGATACATGCCGTCGTCGACATTGCGCTCGGCGTGCATTTGCACAAAGCGCGCGCCGACGCCCTTGAGCGCCTGGACATGCGACAGGAGCTCATCGATCCCGACGGTGGTATAGATAGCCTTTTGCATTACTCGGCCTCCTTTGCAGCGGCGGGCGTCCCAGCAGGTGCGTCGCCAGCGACGGACGCGGCGGGCGCCCCAGCGGGCGTATCACCGGCACCGTCAGCCCCGGCCCCCGCAGCCACAAACCCGTCCTCGCCCAGCTCAACGCCACCGTCCCAGGTAGCGGCACCGCCCACGGTGAGCGGATCACCACCGGCGCGCATCACGGCCTCCTTCTGGTCCAAGATGCCGCACGCCTCCACGATGGCGTCGATCACCGTCTCGGGACGAATGGCGCACCCGGGCGCGTACACGTCCACGGGAATCGCGCGGTCCACGCCGCCGATCACGTTATAGGCATCGCGGAACACGCCGCCCGAGCACGCGCAGATACCGCAGGCCACCACGCACTTGGGCTCGAGCATCTGGTTGTAGATCTGGCGCACGACGGGCAGGTTCTGAGCATTGACCGACCCCGTCACCAAAAAGATGTCCGCATGCTTGGGGTTGCCGGTATTGACCACGCCAAAACGCTCCGCATCGAACAGCGGCGTGAGCGAGGCCAGCACCTCGATATCGCATCCGTTACAGCTCGAGCCGTCGTAATGAATCACCCACGGCGAGCGCGACATTTTATGATCCATGAATGCCGCCTCCTAAATAAACACGTCGACGAGGATGGGCATAAGGTTGAGCAGGCCAAACACCAGCGCCACGCCCCATCCGAGCTTAAAGCAGCTGCGCCAGGTGCTGCGGGCAAAGGTGTTGTCGATCAGGACCTCGACAAAATACGTCGCAGCCATAACGATCAGGGCGACCACCCAGCTCACCGGGTTGTCCCAAACAAAGAACATGCCCACCCACATCAAAAACAGCACGGTCTCGCACCAGTGCATAAGGGTCATCTTAGCCAGCGTGCCGCCGCTCATCTCGGTGGCGACGCCTTGGACAATCTCCTGATGCGCGTGATGCGAGTACGAAAGGTCAAACGGCGACTTGCGCAGCTTGATGGTAAGCACCGCAAGCAGCGCGAGGAAAATGGGCGCGCTGTACACGATGATGGGGGCTGACTGCCCCGTCACGGCAATGGAATCAAAGCTGTCGGTGGCAAGGTACAGGCCCACGCTCATCAGCAGAACGGCGGGCTCGTAACTCATGACCTGCAGCAACTCACGATCGGCGCCGACCTGGGCAAACGGGCTTTGCGTCGAGGCGGACGCCAACACCACAAAGATCGCGGCGAGCGTAACCATAAAGGCGCACAGCAGCGTGTTGGAGCCCGACACAAAGATGCCGCCGCCCACGACGGTAAAGATGAGCGCACACGCCATGTAGGTATCGTCCATGGTGTTTACGCTGGCGGGGGCTTTGCGCAGCAGCTTGGCAACATCGTAGAAGGGTTGCAGCAAGCGCGGCCCCACGCGGCCCTGCATGCGAGCCGAAAGCTTACGATCAAGACCGTCGATCAGGCCACCCACAAGCGGCGCCAGCAGGGCAAACGCCACGGTGCCAATAAATATGCCCACGACGCCCGAACCTTCAAAATACTTGCCGCGCAGCACCGAGGGCGCACTCATGGCAAGTCGCTCGGGCCCAATCCACGCGCAACACAGCAGCGCAAACAAGATA
>UMHS01003848.1_pt1 | contig 19821 bp, 16 predicted proteins | sample 1965611 | NCBI WGS metagenome assembly UMHS01 (sample SAMEA4836106, study PRJEB28245) | human gut metagenome | biome: gut microbiome; material: fecal sample | place: Denmark | collected 2008
CCCATAAATAAATTTAGGGGCTTTACGCTCGCATTTGGTAAACAGGTCTATATCTTCTGTTAAACTTATTTGATCTATCATTATATCTTCTTCTGATTGTTTTTTTATATTCCTTTATCGCATTTTCATACTTTCCTACTGTATCTACATAATATCCTCTACACCAAAAATGTCTATTTTCATACTTATTTTAAAGTAGTAGATATTTCCGCTTGGCAAGAAAATTTAAACTGGCAAGCACTAAAACGAGCTGATATCAAAGGTGTTATCATTAAAATAGGTGAGTATCATCATTTAGATGATATGTTCATAACTCATGTAAATAACGCTGTAGCTTACAATCTGCCTTATGGAATATATTATTATGCTCATGCTGCAACCATTGATGAAGCTATTAATGAAGCAAACTGGGTAGATATGCAAATAAAAACATATTTAAATGGACAAAATCCACCACTTGGCATTTGGTATGATGCCGAAGATAAATCTATGCTTAAATATAATATTAATGTAGCTTATATGATTGGCAACTTCATAAATCGACTAAATGAACTCAATTATAATTATGTAGGTTTATATAGTTCCTACAACTGGCTAACTAATATCATAGACTTAAATCTCCTGGCAGATTACGTACCAATCTGGTCAGCACAATATTACCATGAAAACAGTTTTAAACTTGAATATCCCAATCGTATTTGCAAAATATGGCAATATACTAACTGTAAACAAATAGATGATATGTGTCTTGATTGCAATATTTACTATGAATAAACAAAACCACCAGTTAAACTGGTGGTTTTGTTTTTATATGGAATCAAAATATCCTATGCAACACCTATAATTTTACATCAAATACAGCACTATATACTTAATTATTATTCTAAATTCTATTTTATATCTATTTAGCAATAATAATATAAAATTATATAATTACTTATTGACTATAACATTTTAATTAATATTAAATATTTATAAGTTATATTTCCATTTTAAAAATAAAGTATATCTGCAAATAATGTATTTTATTTTTTGCTTTAAAGTAGGAATTTCACTTAAAGGTGTTCTTTCCTTTGTAAGAATATCCATATATGCCTGTAATTTCCATGATATATCTAAAAATCTTCTATTTTCATCAATAAATTTTTCAAAACAAATTTTTAATCCTTTACTAAGTGGCATATATTCTTCTTTACATTCACTAATATTATCTATTTTACTACTATCAAAGCTTCTGTCATATAATCTATCATATTTTATTTGATATTTATTACCTACAATTTTTCCAGTATTAATAGATGTGTCCAACCAATAAACCTTAGGTTTCTTTCCCATTTTTTCTTCAATAATATTTAAATATAAATCTAAGATATCCTTCCATTTTTTGGTTTCAGAAGTAGTAATATGCATTATTTCACCCAATGCCTTTTTTTTACCAATAATATCAGCTATCCTGAGTGCTACATCATAACCGTATGTTAACGTAGTAAATTTATCCGCAACGTCTCTATTAAAAACTATACTTCTTCCATGTAAAGCACGATATAACCAATTTTCTTTTTCATATACACCCAATTGTAATCTTTCAATATTATAAGTAATATATGGTCGTATAATCGTCCAATTTTTCTTTTTAGCTTTTAATAATAAATTTTCTTGTCGCGCTTTTGTTAATGCATATTCATCAGTTTCAAGATATTCATTATCTTCACACACATCAAGCAATCTTTTCGATTTTTCTGTTATACATTTATTTTCATTTGCATATACTCTACTAGAACTTGTATAAATATATTGTGCCGTATGCTCTAAAAATAAATTAACTCTTAACTTAAATTCATCCGTATTATAAACCATGAAATCTACAATAGCATCATAATATTTATTACTTAATATTTCTATTAAAAAATTTTTATCATGTGCATTTCCCTTGATATATTCTACATTATCTTTTTGAGATATTATCTCTCTTCTTGAAGTTATAAATAAACTATTATTTCTCTTTGCTAAAATAGAAACTAAAGATGTTCCCATTGCTCCTGTTCCACCTAAAATTAAAATTTTCAAGTTAATCGCTCCATTATTATAAAATTAGATATGTCAAATTTCTTTTATAAAAATTCAACATATCTTTTTATCTAATACTTACTTTTTTATAAAATTTTTTATAATATTTACACCTTGTTCACCAATTACAGATTTAACTATCTTTTTAGCTCTGCCTTCTACTGATATTTCTATATTTTTCATAATTCTAATGGCTTCACTTTCATCTTTACTATCCGTAAAAATTTCAAATAAAATAGGTTTATCTGTAATTTTAGGATTCAAATATTTTTCTACATTATTAAGATATTCTTCTTTATTAGATGCACTTATATATTCAAAACCCAAATCTTCCGCATAATGCTTTAATAATAAATGAGATTTTTTACCATAATGCCCAGCAGCTGCTATATACATATCTGCATCTTCTCCAAATTTATGACCTATATGACCATAATTTCTAAATTCAGTACCCCTACCATTATTTATAACCATTAAACGAATATTATTACCTACATGTTTATTACCAATTGAATTCATATCATAAAAAAATGCTAAATCACCGACCACTTCAAAAAATAATTTATTAGGTTCCGTTAATGAAGCACCTATTAATGAAGATACACATCCATCTATACCAAAACCACCAGTATTAGAATATCCTAATACACTTTGTGGAGCTTCAAAATAATTCCACGTTCTTAAACTATTAAGTATTCCTAAATGCAAAACACTATTTTCTGGTATTTTAAAAACTGTATTTTGAGCTATCCATGCATTTGAAAACGGTAATTCAGGAACTTTAGCATATATTCTTTCATATTCATTTTTCCACTCTGTAATAAAGGTATTTTTGCTTTTTTCAGTTGTTGTTATATTAATATAACGCTCAAAAAAATCTTCTTCTTCCATTTCAAAAGTATATTGAAGTTTTCTAAAAGTATCACATACTTCTCCATCAGGATTTACTCTCCATACTTTTTGGGGAATAAAAAACATATATCCACCAGAAATATCACCAATATGAATCAATAAATCAACAAAACAACATGGAGATTTATAATTTTCTTGAGTGGCTATCAATCCTGCAAATGCTCTATATTTCCCCTTATAATTACTAGTATGATCGCAAAAAACAATTGCATTATATTTTTCACAAAAGGTATCTACTAAATCAGTTAATTTGGAACTCCATTTTTTATGATTTCCTACAAATATACCAATTTTTCCTTTTGGTACATTTGGTAATTTATCTTTATAAGTTATTCTATTAATTACATTGACATCTGGAAGAACTTTTGTATTATAAATTGTACTATATGTAGTAGTAAAATTTATATGAACCGGTCCACCACCACGATGTTTTAACTCTAAAATAGCTTTATTTATAGCAATTTCACATGCCCATTTATCATCTTCATTATTTACACCTGAAACCTGTACACTTAATTTGACTATATCATTAAGTTGAACTCTTCTATCTATAACTTGCGCTATATTATGCCCTATTCTATCAATAGGCTGTGTAGCTGTAATAGCTAAAATAGGTAATTTACGATAAAACGCTTCTGTTAAAGCAGGAATATAATTTCTTGAAGCGGTAGCTCCTGTACAACTTAATACTACAGGCTCTCCAGATTCAGCAGATAAACCACAAGCAATATACGCAGCCGAACGCTCATCTGCCGCAGAATATATTTCAAAATAAGGATCATGTTGTATACTAGCAATAAAAGTTATATTTGTAGTTCCTGGACTAGCAATAACTTTTTTAATTCCATGAGCTTTTAATAAAGCTATTAATATTTGCGTATGTTTTTCATTTGTATAAAAATATTCCATATAAATTCTCCTAATAAAAAATTATTTTTTTATAAATATAGAACGTACTTTTTCTTTTTCTTCAATATTCATAATAAAGTTATACATTACTAATATATATGATATCATATATATTAATAATTTTATAATAAATCCACTAACAGAATCAGTTATTACTAACACATTTATATAATAAAAGATTATTGTTAATAATGATATAGCTACAGTTATATTAAAAATATTTTTCCAAAAAATATTTATATCTAATTTTATTTCACTAGCATAATACCAATTCATTATTATTCCATTACCAATAAACATAGATAAACCTGTAGCTATTGCACATCCTATACCTCCATATTTATAACCCAATGGAATTGCTAATCCTAAATTTAATAAACCCATACAAAAGTAAATTTTTGCCCTAAAATCATATTTATTCTGTGCTTGTAATATTGATAAACCTATATTTTGTATCAAATCTATTGTAAAAGGCACAATTACTATCAATGTTATCCAATAAGCATCATTAAAATTTTTCCCGGCCCAAATATTAATAAATTGTTTACCAAAAATAAAAAAACCACTACATATTGCACCCAATAAAAAATATTGCCATCTTCCTATTCTTATAAATAATTGTGATAAAACTTTTATAGGCTCTTTCTTAGTGACTAACTCTGTAACATACGGAACATATACACTAACAATAATTTGAGATAATACCATATAATTGAGATATATTTGCGCTGCTACTGCATACACAGCTACATCAGAAGGACCTGATATTATTCCTAAAATAATCTGATTTGTTTTAAAAAATACTTGGTCTATTAAAGTAACTATAAAAATACTTAAAGCTAATTTTTTAAACTCTTTTATGAGTTTACTATTCCAATAATGATATTTTATAACAATATTTAATTTATTAAAACAATAATAAACACGTAACAATATTAAAAAAATATTACATCCTGTTTGAACTAACGCAACAGAAAAAGCACTTGGATACTCTTGTAATACTAATACTACTAAAATAGGTTGTAATATTGATTGAAAAGTTTCCAAACCTTTTATAAACAAAAATTTTTCATATGATACAAGTATTGCTCTAAAAATCATCGTTGTTACTGTTATTACCATATTAAATAACAATAATAAAAATAAATTTTTAGCTATTTCAATTTCATTATCAGTCATACTATTAGAAAATATTTTGTCTATATTAAAATAACAAATACAGCCTAGAACTAATAGAATTATAGCTATAATACTATATGCTCTTACAGCTATTGCTAAAACATTTTCCATATTAATTTTGTCATTCAATGTCTTATATTTAATATAAAATCTAGTAACTGACGAACTTAACCCAAAATCCATAACACTAAAATAAGCAATAAAAGAACCTATTAATTGATATATTCCATATTCATTCATACCGATATAATATAATAATATTGGTAAGTATATAAAACCAGTTATTGCATAAATAATCATATTGAAATAGCTTAAAAATATTCCATATTTTCTTTCATTCATTACTTATTACATCCTTTTAATAAATTCCATAAAAACATAATTTTATTAGATATTATATATGGTAATGAAAAAAATAATATATATATATAATCCTTTTTCGTCAAAGCGTTACTTATCTTTAAAAAATTTTTATTATTTTTTTTCAGTTCATTATATAAATATTTATGTTCCAGATTATTTTCTTTACATACTTTCAACAATAAACCTATCAATAGCTTAAAATATTTGTAGTTATATTCTTTTATAAAAAAATTATATTCATTATTTTTTATAAGATTATATATATATTGTCTCACCTTTAATTGACTCAAAATTTTTCTATCAATTTTTTTACTATTTATAACACTATTATCTCTATAAAAATAATTATATTTAGGAATTTTATTATAGACTGTATTTATTTTTGTATTATATAATAAATTAAAATTAAATAATACATCTTCTCCTATTATCATATTTTTTTTAAATTTATTATTCATTAATATATCTCTTTTATATAATTTATTCCATACAGCACCACAATATAAATCATTTACTAACATATTTTTCATAGATAATTTATTATCTAAAAGCTTACATTCATCATTTTTTTTCGACACTATATTTTCATAAGAAAAATCTTTACAACGTTTATACGAACAAACCGAAATATCTACATTATATAATTTAACCATTCTATATAAAGATTCATACATATCTCTATCTATCCAATCATCTGGATCCACAAATCCTATCCATTCACCTGTAGCTATCTCTAGCCCTTTATTTCTAGCTTCTGACACTCCTCGATTTTTACAATGTATAACTTTTATTCTCTTATCTTTTTTTTTATATTCATCACATATTTTTCCTGACAAATCTGTACTACCATCATCTATTAACAAAATCTCTATATACCTATATGTTTGATTAATAATAGAATTTAAACACCTTTTTAAATATTTATCTACATTATAAATTGGAACTATTATACTTATTTTTTCTGTCAAAACTCTTTACCTCTATTATAAAATATTATATTTCCATAGCTTCTTTTAAAAAATTTTTAGAACGCTCTATTTCTTCTTCTTGAATAATTTTAACATTACTAAAATCCATATCCAAAATTTCTTCATCAGATAAATTACATTTACCATTTACGATATATCTATCTTGATATCCAAATAATTCCATTAATGTATCTATACGAGATGTCATATTTGCTACACCTATTTCTTGTCTATTAACAACTAAAAATGGTGTATTCATTAAAATCGAAAATACACTTGCATGAAAAGAATCTGTAGCTACTAATTGCGCATGATTTATTAAATAAATAAATTCTTCCACTCTTGAAGTATACAACTCAAAATTATTTTTATCCATCAAATTATAGATTTCCCAATTATTTTTCTTTGCAATATTTTTAATTACAGATGATGGATTTCCTAAAAAATAAGTAAGAATATATTTTTTCCCATTATACCATTCCGGAACCATCTCTATTTTTTGCCATTCTTCTTTAGTCAATAAAATTGTTGGATCTACTACTACTGGAACTTTTCTTCCTGTTAATTTTTTGACTAAATCAGCTCCAGCTTTTTCTCTCATTGATATTGATTTCATTTCATTTAAACTATCTTTAAAAAATTGTTCTTTATTTTTTGGTATTTCGGAAATAGCTATACTAGCTGCATAAGCAATTCTTTTTTCTTTAGATACAAATTTTAAAAATCTTATATTAGCATGATTATATTTTTTTGACCAAAAATTAGGATTCCAAACTTGGTCACTGCCTGTTATAAAATAATCATATTCTTTATCTAAATTATCCTTTATTTTAAAGTCTAACTTAGTATTAATTTTTTTCGTAAATTTGCCTATATTATACATACGAATATTATCTTTCAAATATTCTTTTTTTAAATAATTTCTTTGATTTTTCCAGTTTATAATATATTTAAGCCATGTTTTCAAACTAAATATATTAATTGGGGATATATAAGTGTATTTAGGATCATACCAAATAGTATCTACTTTTTCTATTTTTAATTTACTAAATAAATATTTTTGCAATGCATAATTTTGTAATCTATTACCATAATTATTATTATCATTTATTGTTATAATTAATATTTTCAAAATATATCTCATCTCCTTTATAAATAAAAAACACCATAAATTTATAATACAATTTACATCTATTATTTTAAAAACCTATATGGTAATGAGAAATATATTATTCCTAATCTTTGTCGAAATGTCATTATATTACTTCTAGGATATAAAATCGATAAGTAAATATTTTTTCTTATTTTTTTTTGTAAACATTTTATTAATTTTTCTGATTTATAATTATTTACTTCACTTGCCTTTTTAGCTAAAATTACCATTTCTACTACTACTACTATTCTAGATAATAATTCTATTTCTTTAGAAATATCCTTTACTTGATTATATATATTTCGTTTAACTTTTAATCCATGAAACCATTTTAATGAAAATTTAGATGTCATAGTATTACTCGCACTTATATCATAATGATAATCATATAGTGGTAAATATCCTACATTTTTTGCAAAATTCAATACTTGCCAAAAAAATAACATATCTTCACCAATTTTTATATGTTTATTAAATTTAAAAAATCTTATTATATCTCGTTTAAAAAACTTATCGTATACTGTCCAAGAAAATTTATCTTGTTTAAAAAATTCGACTTGTTTTTTTTGTTCACAAAGAATTTCTGCATATTTCCCTTTAAAAATATTCTTACTTACTCCATTTTTATCAAAAATAAAACCAGTTATTAAAATATCTACACTGTCTTTCGTTAAAAAATTTACAACTTTTTCAAAAAAATCTTTTTCTATCCAATCATCACAATCTACAAAAGTAATATAATCACCTATAGCTTTATCAATCCCAAAATTTCTAGCTACACTTACTCCACCATTGGATTTATGAAAAACTTTTATTCGTTTATCTTCTAATGCATATGAATCACAAATCACACCTGTTTTATCCTTAGAACCATCATCTACTAATATTATTTCCCAATCATTAAAAGTTTGTTTTTTTATTGAATCTATACATCGTTTTATATATTTTTCTCCATTATATACAGGAATTATTACACTAATTTTTATCATTATAAAATTTCTCCTATATAATCATCTATATATTTTTATTGTTTTTTATCTTATAAACAATAACACCACTCAATATTAACAATAACCAAAAATAAAAGAATTCAAATATATCAAAATTAATAAAGCTTATAATAGATGCTATATATGATATTATTATTAATTTTATAATATCTTTTCTGTCTTGATCCACATTTTTTATTATATAAATATAATTTTTAAACCCTTGATATATTATATTAATCCATAAAATAAAACCTATTATTCCTAACTCTGCTAATATCCTCACATGCGTATTAAATGTTCCATAAAAAAAATTTGTATCTCCAGGATTTGCAAATCCTTGTATTTCAAGGGATAAGTATGACCAATTTGGCAAATATGGAACTGCATGAAATTGAAATTGTCCTAATCCTATTCCTAAAAGAAAATTATCTATAAATATGCTAAATGCCGCATATTGTAATCCTATCCTAGTTACATTTGAGGCCACTCTATTATCAGAAGCATCATCCGAAAAAGAAAATACTACATCTGTTATCTTTAAAAACAATGTATCAAAATCTACAATTCCTGAACTAACCATAAAAACTATAACAGATAATAAAATTACACTGAGTGCTCCTAAAAACTTAAGATTAATGCATATTTTTTTAAATTTATTTACCCATAATAACATAACTAATAATTCTAAAAAAATACACCCATATGCAATTCTTGAATAACTAAATATCACAAAAATAATTGATAAAAATATCATAATAAATGACATTATTTTTTTATTAAAACATATTAATCCCATTACTATCCATGGAAATATTACTGACATATAATTACCAAAAGTAGAGCCTTCTTTAGAAAACCCTACTAATCTACGCGGTGGATAATTCATTTCATATGGTTTCATTTGTATATTAACATATGGTTCTACAAAATGATATATATTATTAGCTATATCACTTTGAAAAATTCCAGCCAATTGAATTAATCCATAAATACTAGTTGCAAACATACCATATACAGTTGCTTTATAAATCCAGTATAATATATTCTTTTTAATTAATAATACGTTATAATAATATATTGTTAATAAAAATAATATTACTAAAACTAAAATATTACCAACTAATCTACTTTCAGAAGTTAAGCCTTTATATTCTAAGCCAATAATATTATTTATATTTATAAAAGAATTTATCGCTATATACATTATTAACAAAGCATATTTTTTATGAATTATGTTTAAATACAAACTTTCTTTTTTTTCATATTTCCATAAAAAAAAGAAAAATATACCTAATACAGTTGGATAAATAAATCCCTGTTGTAGTATCCCTGCCTTGATATTTAACCCATCAAAAATTGATAATATTATACTAAAAAATATACAACCTTGTAAAAATTTAATTATATTCAAGCTTATATCACCCTTTAAAATAAAACCTTTTTTATTTTTCTATTCTTAATTTACGTAATTTAGATAAATATTTTTGTGGTATCAACCCCACAATTAAAGGTTTTATTACATAAACCCAAGCAGTTGGCATAAGACCTAATGCTTTAAATCCTCTATATCTAATCTGCACATCATCTATCCTATATTTATAAGCTCTCCTTTTATATGCATCATCATCTTCTCTAAATTGATATAAAAATTCTTGCATATTATATCCTTTATAACCATTAGCATATATTCTCATAAATAAATCGTAATCTTCTGCTCTACGTGTTATTTTCTCTACTTTATAATTATCTACCTTATCTAAAACGTCTTTTCTCATAACTATAGCTGGATGACAAAACGGTGATGTAAATAAAAAAGACTTTTTTGTAGGTTTTTCTGCTAAAATACGTTTTCCCCATACACCTTTATCATTAATAAGTAATAAATTACAACCTACTATAGCATATTCTAAATATTCATCTAAAAACTTTATTTGCTTTTCTAATCTATTTGGCATAGAAATATCATCTGCATCCATACGAGCAATATATTCACCTTTTGCTATGCTTAAACAATGATTTAAAGAATATGCTAATCCTTTATTTTCATTATTTTTTATTAAAATTACTCTTTTATCATTTTTTATTAAATCCTGTACCATTTCATAAGTACCATCATTAGAACCATCATCACAAATAATAAATTCAAAATCTCTATAAGTTTGATTTAAAATAGAATCTATTGCTAACTTAACAATGTCTTTTTTATTTATCATTTTATAAATACCCATTATTATAGATATCTTACACATACTTACTCCTATAAAACTTTATATATCTTATACATTTTATTTATAAAAATTTTATCTACAAACTTTTGTAAATAAACATTTCTACCATTTTCCCCTAAAATATTTATTTTTTCTTTATCTAAGTTTAACAATCTATTTTTTAGAGAAATTTCATCATCAATATTAAAAATATATCCTGTAAAATCCTCTTTTATTAATTCTGGTAAAGCACCTCTATTACTTGCTATTACTGCTTTAGAGTTTTTCATTGCCTCAATAGCAACTAAACCAAAACCTTCCCAGCGAGAAGGCATTATTACTGCATCACAAGCTTGATAATATACATCAATATCTTTATTATCAACCCAACCTAAATAAGTAACATATTTTGTACTCTTAGGTAATCTATCATCCAATACACTAGTTCCTATTACATATAAATGAAGATTTTCTAATTTCATTTTATCATATACATCTAAAAATAAATCTAATCCTTTTTGCCTATCTAATCTACCAACAAATAATAAATTTATTTTATTTTCATCCCAATTTAATTTTAGATTAGATTTATTTATTTTATCTTCTACTCCATTATAAATCATTACCATTTTGTTTTTATTTAAACCATATTTAATAGCTTGATTCTGTTCATAATTGGATATGTTTATAATTTTATCTGTCGGTATAGATAAAATTTTTTCTACTAAAGCATATATATTTTTTTTATAATTAGATGTGTCCATTAAAAAAGCCCAACCATGCGATTGATATACTATCTTCGCTTTTCTTTTCTTAAACAAATAAGGTAATCTAACAAAAAGTCCTGCCCATGTACTATGAACATGTATTATATCTGGATTTACATCTTTTATAATAGCATGAATTTGCTTTATCGCTGAAAAAATATTAGATATACTTCTTTTATATTTATAATAAAATACTTTTTTTGTTATATTTTCCCAACCATGTTGAGATTTATATTCACTTATTAATAAATAATTTTCTACATCATCATATTTTTGTAAACCACTCAACAAAGTTCTCAAATATGTTGCTACTCCACCATTAACGTATTCTCCAACATGTAAAATTTTCATTATACTGCTCCTTTGCTGAAAAATACTGCTTTAATCGTTTTAAAAAGTAATACCATATCTATCCATACAGACCAATTATAAATATACCAATTATCCATCTTTAATCTGCCTTCAAAGGTTACATCAGAACGTCCATTTACCTGCCAATAACCTGTTATGCCTGGCACTGTGGAAATGATTATCTTATAATACTCTCCCATTTTATCTATTTCTCTAGGAAGATATGGTCTAGGACCTACAAGACTCATTTCACCCTTAAGTACATTTAATAACTGTGGCAATTCATCAAGACTTGTCTTGCGCATTATTCTACCTGCTTTTGTAACTCTCGGGTCAAAGTCATGTAATTTCTGAAACTCATCCCATTCCGCTTTTGCCTCAGAATTTTTCGCTAAATAATCAGCTAATATCTTATCTGAATTCATATACATAGAACGGAATTTATAACAAGTAAATTCCTTGCCATTTTTGCCAATGCGCTTTGCATTAAAAAATACCGGTCCTTTAGAGTCAAATTTAACCCAAAAATAACACAGTATTAAAATTGGCACAGCCGGTATACAAATGATTAAACCCATTATTATATCAAATATGCGTTTTATAACTCTATTGCGCATATACGCTAAATTATTTTTTATATTTAATAACACTATATCATCTCGATAAATGCGCCTTACATCGAGATTTGCTATCGGCGTACCAATTATATTCGGTATAAATGCCAGATTTCTAACTAAAAATTGAATATTAGTCAATAGTTCTTTTAAACTATTTCTATCAAGTCTAGTCTTAGCTATTATCACCGTTTTTACATTGCTTTTTTTTATATATTCAGCAGCTCTATCTATCCCTTTAAATAATGGATATCTCTGCTTTAAATATTCCGAAGAAAAATCATCATCAATAATGCCGACGACTTTTATACCGAAGCAATTATTATTATTATAAAATTTTATAACTGCTTCTGTAACTTTTCCCCCGCCAATAAAAATTACTGGCTCTTTTAAAATATCTAAATGATTACAAATAGATATGATAATTTGACGCATAGTATAGAGAAATATAAGGCTAAATATAAATAATAAAGCCACATATAAACGAGAAATCCGCGTTATATCTTCATGTATTAAATATAAAATAAATATAGCTGCTATTATGCTATAAAAATTAGCACAAAAAATATCTTTTATCTTTTCCCAATACGGTACCATGCGCTTATGCGTACCAGCATAAAATAAGAAAAAGATAAATACAGCAGGCACCCAAAGATAAAAATATGATTTAGGGATGTCCATATAAAAATCTCTAGGCACAAAGAAAATACAAAGATGAAAAGCTACCGCTTCTGCCATAACTATCGCTATATAATCGCCTACACTGACCAGTATAGGCAATATATAGTCAGTGAGACTGTCCATCTTAGATATTCTATTTTTAGAAAAACTTTTATTCACTAAAATCCCCCGCCTGTATTTATCTTTTATTTTTATCATAAACCGTATCGTTTATTATACACGTATAAAGTATAACCAAAAGAAATTACTATACCAAATACAAAACCAATCACTGCAATGAGTTTTTTGTTTGGTTTTGCTGGCATATCTTCTCTTGGCAAATTAGCCGCATCGATTATCTGAATATCCATTGACTCTTGTGCTTCTTGGATTCGCGTATTTTCATATGCCTTTACAAGATTTGTATATACTTCTGATGTTATTGTCTGGTCTCTTAAAAGACGCATGTATTCCACGCTATCAGCAGATAATGTAGACATATTACCTTCTGCTTCCTGTTGTTTTGCTTTTAAAGCATCAAGTGATGCACTTGTTACCGCTTCTGCAGTTTCTGTCTGAACCTTTTCCATCAAGAGATTGCCCTGTACTGGTGTAAGTGTAGCACTCTTAGAATTTACAGCACTTTGAATTTCTCGATCCAAAGATCTTTTTAGTTCAGTTAATTCCTGTTTTGCCTGAATCACATCTGGATGTTCTTCTGTATAACGCTGTTCAAGACCGACTAATTCTACCTGTTTATTGACAATAGCTGTACGCAAATTCATAATGGCATCATTATCTGAAATATTATATTCAAGTAAAGAACTATTTTGTTGTTCTAATTGACCTGTCACGTCTTGCAGTTTAGCACTATTAGCCTGTTCTTGTGCTTCTAATTGCGCAATATTCGTATCATATGCACTGAGTCGTTCAATGAGTGCTTTAGCTTGGTCGTCAGGAGAATAAATGCCTTTTTCCTGCTGATATGCCTGCAATTTATTTTCCGCCGTTTCCATCTCTTCTTTAGCGATGCTCATGCGGTCATTTAAGAAATTAAGCGTAGAAGAATTTCCTTCCTTATTTAATTTTGTCATCAATGTAAGAAAATTATCTGCCACTGATTGCGATATCATCTGCGCTTCTTCTGGCGTTTTGCCATATGCTGCAATATTGATTAAATCTGTATTTTTTGTATTTGTAATCTCTAAATATTTTTTAATAAAATCTTCTGTAGTGAGTTTTTCCTTATCCTCTTCTGGCATATCTATTTGTTCCATAATCGGCTCTAATACTTCTCTAGATTTCATAAGTTCCATATAATTTTCTGGACTAGCTGATGATGAACCCCCTACATCTATGCCAAAGCCTGCTGCCATAGCAGCCATACCTGATATAGCCGAATTACTAGAAGATTTTATTCTAACAAGTGTATTCGACTGATATGTTTTTGGCAATACAAATGCAACTACAATAGCGACCACCGTACAAATCACTATAATAGGTATGATTATTTTCTTTTGCTCTCCTACTATAGAAAATAATTTTCTTAAATCAATTGAACTATCATTATTATTTATATTATCCACTCTTTTCCCTCCTATTAATCTGTAATAGCCCTATAAGTAGTATAAATATTGAGAAGTGGCAAAATATCTTGTTTGTAGTCGATTTTATTGGATTTAGGAATAAATACAATATCGCCATCTTCTAAAGCTAAATTCTGTGTGATATCATGTTTTTCAATATAATTTTTAATATTAGCTTCCTTTATATACATAGTGCCATCAATTATGCGGATTACTTGTGCTTTTTTTATGCGACCATACGTTGTAACCCAGCCAGCTTTAGATATAGCATTCGTCACATTCATATCATCAGAAGCAAGTTCTACCGTTCCTGGATTATTAACTTCGCCTAATACTTGAACTTTACGCGGTCCATAAGAAGTCACTATGATTGACATATCTGGTATCTTCAAATACTTACTGAATTTCTGCATTAGCACTGCTTTTGCTTCTTCTATTGTGAGTCCAGCAAGCTTTACAGAACCAGCATATGGCAGATTTACATAGCCATCTGTACCTATCATGATATTATCTAAGCCTTGTGCATCTTTGAAGCCGATTATACGCACTGATATAACATCATATTTATATAGACGATATTGGTGATTATAATCTGTTATTGATGTTATCGCTGCTGGTTTAAAAATAGCAGTATCATCTGCCCCTACCTCTATAGGTACAGTATTCAATCCCATATACAATGTATTATCATCCGTCTTATCAGCTGCAAAAGAAGTAGCAGCAATCATGGATAATATTGCCGTTGTTACTATCACTTTTTTATACATAAAATTCCTCCATATTCTTTCTATGTATTGACTTTTCCTTTTTCATTAAGTTCTATTTTATACATATAGCCAAAATGCGTCAAGCCTTTAAATATGAAGCTTTTTTTCATATAAAATAACTAACACTATTAATGCTTATATATTTACTAATGAAATTATTTTTCTAATATATGCTTATAAAAAATAAATGTTAGAATAAACTAGTTTATCCTAACATTTATTGAAAATATTATCACTTAATCTTTCATTAAAACTTTATAAATATAAATCATAGCTATAGCTAATAAAACAAAACCAGCTACTACACCGATCCAGCCACTGCCTGCAATACCTGCTACTAAATATCCTAAGAAAGAACATGTAGCTACTACGATTACATATGGAACCTGTGTACTTACATGGTCGATATGACTACATTGAGCCCCCGCAGAAGCCAAGATAGTTGTATCAGATATTGGTGATACATGGTCACCACCTACAGCACCAGCTAATACTGCTGCTACTGTAACTACTAAAAGATGAGGATCAGTAGATACTACAGCAAGTGCGATAGGAATCAAGATACCGAATGTACCCCAAGAAGTACCAGTAGCAAAAGCAAGACCGATAGCTACAAGGAAGAATACAGCTGGCATGAACATACCTACAGTAGCATTGTTGGATACGATACCGCCAACATAACCACCGATATTCAAATAATCTTCACCGCAAACACCAGATAAGCTCCAAGCAAGACATAAGATAAAGATAGCTGGTGTCATAGCTCTAAAGCCTTGGTTAAAACATTCGCAGAATTTGCCAAAGCGAAGCACTCCACGCGGTACATAAAGCACAAAAGTGAATACTAAAGCGATAAATGAGCCGATAACTAAGCCTCTAGCAGACTCACAATTAGCAAATGCATCAGATACGCTAGTACCTTCTAAAATACCACCAGTATAAAGCATGCCGAAGATACAACCACCGATTAAAACGATAAGTGGTAATAATAAATCTAAGATTTTACCATTACCTACTGCTTCCATTTTTTCTTCTTTATATTCTTCAGGAATGATTAATTTGCCACCACTTTTTTTCTCTAAAGTCTTCATAGCAGCAAAATCTTTACCAGTCCAAATCAAGAACAACATAAAGATAATAGTAAACCATGCATACATATTAAAAGGAATTGTCTGCAAGAATAAGGAGAAACCATCAATAGCACTGTCTTCTGGAAGTGAAGAACTAACTGCTGCTGCCCAGCTGGATACTGGAGCAATAATACAAATTGGTGCTGCTGTAGCATCAATGATATAAGCGAGTTTTGCACGAGTTACATTAAATTTATCAGTAACAGGTCGCATAACTGTACCTACAGTCAAGCAGTTAAAATAGTCATCGATGAAGATAACTACCCCTAAGATAGAAGTAACGAGCAAGGAACTGCGTTTTCCTTTAATTACACTTGCTGCCCATTCACCATAAGCACGAGAAGCACCAGAGCGAGCAATAGCTGCTACAATAATACCTAATAAGACCAAAAATACTAAAATATATACATTTCCGCCAACTTTATCGGACATAATCGCAAAGAATGTATCAATAGCAGCTAATAAATCAAAGCCTGTGAACATTAAAGCCCCTACAAAGATACCCACAATCAACGACATGTATACTTCTTTTGTCGCCAAAGCCAATACTATGGTAATTATCGGAGGCAATAGCGACCATGCTGATTCAACCATTCATTTCCATCCTTTCTTATATATACAAATTATAAATAGTTAAAAACAATAGCTATATTATACCATCTATAGACTATTTGGCAAAATGCTTTTTAATAACAATTTCCAACTCTAATAAATAATTTATAAAAAAAAGATCATATAACCATTTATATGATCTTCATTTTAATTATACACTACCTTTTTAAATTTATTCCTAATATGATAGATAAAAATCTAAATTTATTATATTTTAAAATAAAATTTTTAACATATATATTTATCATAACTGGCACATATACTCCTAAAATAAAAGATACAGGTACAACATATATCATAGATAAATTCAATATTTGATATCCAACTATTCTAACAAAAACTTGTGAAAACCATGATAATAAATATATAGTAAATGTCTTTCCATCCAAATGAGCCAAAAAAGTATAATTATATTTACAATATAATTTCGATAAGATTATTGATAAAATTATTCCACTTATAGCTATAACTACATAAAATAATTTATACGTCACAAATTCAACATTAGTAGCTACTTCTTTCATCTTACCTGTTTCACTACCAGTTACACTTATACCATCAAATAAACTAGTTGTTGCATTCATTGTTAATAAAATAAATACCAATATAAATATTACACTAAAATTTTTTCTTAATATTTCATTTAATCTTTCTTTATATTTACAATACATCATTCCTAAACAAAAAAATAACATATAATTAAATATTCCATTTATATTCAAAACATCTATATCTATAAAATTTAAAACTACAAAAGAAAATATTATTGAAAAACAAAATACTATATATAATTTATTTTTTGTTATTTTCAATAATATAACCACAATAATCATTATAAAAAACAAAGTTGGTAAAAACCAAAAAAATCTAATTACATTGTCCCATGGATATAAAAGACTATGTACATATGATCCTATAGATAAATCTATACTTCTTTGAGCAAATTTACTTAAAAATACTTTTGGTAAATAAGCAATAGATGATATTACTATATATGGTAATATTAATCGTATGAACTTTTTCTTTATAAAATCAAATAATTTTACATTGCATATATCTTTTGTTGTCAAATAAAATAAATAGCCAGAAATAAATATAAATAAGGGCATATGAAAACTATATATCCATTTACTTAGAAAAGGTATCCCTTCTTCATTAGGTGAGTGACCTAATACTACTAATAAAATACCAAACACTTGTAAAAAACTTATATTTTTATTCATATTTATACTCCTTTTGTTATCTTACTAATAGTTAATATTAAAATATATCATTTTTATTGTCAACTTATAAAAAAAATAGGTTTAGATATAAAATCTAAACCTAAATAGTATTAAGGTATATTCTTAGAATTTTGAAGGCTTCATTATTTAACAATATTAGTTATAGTACCAAAAACAGTTTTTGCTCTATCCCCCATATTTACGATCATTTGTTCATGTAAGAATTTCAAATATCTAATGAACACATAAGTTACAATCGCTGTAGCTAAGATAGTTTCTACTCCTACTACATAATTTAAAATGCTAGGTACTGCTATATTGATTTCATTTAAATAACTAACAGTCTGACGAAGTGCAATCGCAGTGATAACAAAAGGGAAAGTAAATGCCGCATAGCTAGGATAGAATTTTAATTTTAAAAGTTTTGGCATCTGTGTAAGCACTGCCACAAATAATCCTTGGGCTAATATCTGCATAATCACAATCATAATTAAAGATTTATCAGCAACACAAGCAAGATATCCTGCTAAACTTAAACTCATTGGTGCAGTATAGATACAAAATAAAGGTTTAGCTGGTTCAGCGATTGCATGTTTACTGCAATAACGGATAGTAACAAGAGCGAATAATATCATATACATACTGAAACCAAACCAGAAAATATATTCACCTAAATTATGATGATTAAATGTAGGAGCTGTAACGGATGCTACCACGATACCAACATACGCTATAAAATATGTTGGGAAAACATCTCTTAATTCAAAATTGATGATATAACGATAAGTGAACCATGCCATCAACATAAAATGACCACAAATCGCCCCATACCAAACTACTTCACTAGCCATAGGTGCAAACGGAAAAATATAAGTGCAAAGTTGCATAATCGCCATAAAGAAAGTAGCAAATACACTGGCAAAAATAGAATTTCCATTCAAATCATTTTTCATCATCTGCGGATGTAAAATAATTTTGCTAAATAACAACACCCCTAAAAACGCAGAACTAATACCGCAAGCATATTTCAAAATCATGGAATATGGTGCAAGCAAATTACCAAGAGCCGCCAATCCAAGCATCACCCCAGCAGTAGGTACAGGAACTTTTCTAATCATAATATAAAGCCTTCTTTCATAAATTATCTTATTTATAATTTCTTAATTAATATCTCGTTCAACCTTGACCTTATATTATCATACATTTATTCATAAGTAAAATATATTATTTACTTTAAAACGATAGGTAAATACTTATTTATAAAAATAGAAAAATCCCCATAACATACATTTTATATTATAAATATAAAATCTACATCATGAGGAAAATCTTCTAATAATACCTATTTTTTCCCGCATTTT
>UMHS01058040.1_pt1 | contig 19739 bp, 10 predicted proteins | sample 1965611 | NCBI WGS metagenome assembly UMHS01 (sample SAMEA4836106, study PRJEB28245) | human gut metagenome | biome: gut microbiome; material: fecal sample | place: Denmark | collected 2008
ATATCCATATCCGGTAGATGCTTGATTTTCGTACCAATTTTTACGGATTTCTGATCCCGCCATTATTTGTATATTGTGGATGTCATTGAATGTGTTCTTGTATTCACCCTGAACTTTCCATGTAATTTGGGAAGTCGTAGAATTGGTCGATTTGAGCATCCCGCCTTCCGGTATGAGATATATACGGTCGTTTCCTTTGTAATATGCAGAGTTTTCACGTTGGTTACGCAGATTGAAACTGTTAGTACCGGCATATTCTTCCCGGGATAGTTGATCCCATTGTACACCGACTTGTGAAGTAACTTTCCACTGGTCGTTAAAGCGAAGTTCTATATCGAAAATACTATTAATAGCGGTAGTAACTGATTTATTACTGGTATTTTCACGTTCTTCCAGAATATTATATCCTTGTAAAAGATCGGGTATGCTACCTGTTACGACATCGTAATCATACAGGTAATTGTTATTATTGTCGAATGGTTCGAAATAAGGATTGGCAATACGGGAATAATAGACAGGGTTAGTAAGCCCATAGGTATCTGTCAGAAAAGTGGTGTTTTTACGTCTATTTGCAAAAATAGAAACACCTACTTTCAGTAATTTATTGATTTGATAAGAAGTTTTGCTCGTCAGATTAAAACGACTTAAGCTTACTCCCGGAATATTCCCGTTTTCGAGAGTGTAGCCAAGGGAGTTATAATAAGTCACCTTTTCGCTACCTCCGGAAATGCTGATATTATATTCTTGAGTAATGGCATCTCTGAATAGTATATCATTCCAATCAGTATTAATACTTTTTAAACGGTTGATTGCGTTTTGAGCTTCAGGAGTAAGCCCTTCCCAGCCTTTCTCCCGATAAATATCCATTAGATTGTATTGTTTTAATATAGCCGCTACTCCTCCTTTTTCTGAATATACAGGTATCGGATAAAATCCCCATTTATTGAAAGGTGCTTCTTTCATCATTTGAAGTTCCAAGTTTACTTTTTCCTCAGAATTTAGGAGATTAAGGCGGGAGGTCTCCAAATTAGGAGTATAGGTTAATTTTGTATTAAAATTGACAACAGGCTTTCCTGTTCTACCTCTTTTTGTAGTAACTACAATTACACCATTAGCAGCGCGAGCACCATAAATGGCGGTTGCTGCTGCATCTTTCAGTATGGTAATGCTTTCGATATCGTTTGGACTTAATCCGGCGATTGATGATTGACCGATGTTGACAATATCATTATCAGAAGATTTATTGTCCATTTTGGGAATATCTGTTCCTTCCAGAGGAATTCCATCCAGTACCCACAATGGGTCTTGTGTTCCGTTCATTGATGCAGTACCACGAATACGAATTTTGGCAGGTGATCCTGGTGCACCGGAAGTGTTTGTTACGGATACACCGGCTATTTGACCTGTCAGCGCCTGGTCAATACTTTTTGCAGCACCTACCATAGCATCCGAAACTTCAACTTTAGAGATCGCAGCTGTTAATTTTCTACGTTCTAGGGTTTGATATCCTGTTACAACTACATCTCCCAATGTATGTGCTGAAGTTTGAAGTACGATTCGGTAGCTTTTTTTGTCGCCCTGAAGAACTATAACTTGTTCTTCAAATCCGATGTAGCTACAATGAATACGGGTTACTTTATCCGGAACGGAAAGAGAGAATTTACCATCGATATCTGTAATAGTACCTAGCGATGTCTGGGATGCTCCTGCCTTTTTCAGTTCATCCGTATGAACGTAGACCGAAGCACCAATCAACGGTTCGTTATCTTCACCGGAGATTACTACCCCGGTGATAGTACGATTAGCCGCACTGGCCATTGCCAGTGCGTTAACAAGGAAGCATATAATAATGCAAAGATGTTTTTTATTCATTAATTGTAAATAAACGTAAGTGATTGAATCGAATTATTTAATACCTAAAGCTGTATTGATACGTAAAATCATATCTTCGTAATGATAACGTGTTGCTGTATCAGACGTTCCGAGGCGGCTCTGCAATAATTTCTTAATCCGCAGTAACTCTCCGCGCTTCACGGATATTGCATCCGAGATACGATTCAGTTGGCTGCCGTAGAAGTTGAGAACTCGGTGAGCTCCCATTTTATCTTCCTGTCGGAGCGAACGTTGTTCGGCCGCATAGCAGCTGCAGAAAGGAGTGGCATGATCGAGCAAGAAATGATCGTCTGCAATCTTTTTATTGATTTTCACAGCTTCGGGCTCTGCGGCAGCTGTGAGTAATGCATCCAGAAAGTTTTTTTGCAAAGAGCGTTCCAGCACATTGGGAATACCTCCTCGTTCGGTAATGCCGAAAATATTCTTGTGGAGTCCGTCCATTAGTTCCACTACGGTAAACGCTTTTTTTCCATTGACTGATTCATTTTCAATCATACGCATCAGACGGGTGTTGCCAAGCAAGTCCCAAAGGATGTAGGCTTGTGCATTCTTCAGTATCTGCGTCGGGGCGTTTTCTTGTTGTCCAACCGGGGTGTTACGGAGCAAATAGGTATATTTTCCTACTTCCGTATCGAACAACCATTTAGGATAAGTCAGTACTTCATCTGTCAGAAACTTCAAGGAAGCCTGTTGCTTCTCTTTCTCAACGAATGTGTAGGTCTGGACACCATCTCCTATGACTGTATTTTCGATATAGATACCACCGATGTTGGCCAGTACGTGATACAGATAGTTGTTCCATTGATTGATAATTGCGTAATAGAGGCGTGAGGCTTCTTCGTAAGTCTGCCCTTTTTCTCCGGTAGTAGTCCATTGAAGGATTTGCGGAACGATGCGTTTCAGGTTGTCAATGCCAAGTAAGGAAGAACGTACGGGATCATCGCCTAAATCTTCATTCTGTGCACGTGGATCAACGGCATCACGTACATCCTGTGCTTCACTATATTTATAAAGACGGTCGGTATGCTTGCTCAGGAAATCAAATAAGATATCTTTTTCTTCTTCCGGGCTATTCTTTCCGTACCAGCGATATCCATATTCGATGGCAAAGATATCGTAAGGACCGATATGCGGGGAAAGAACCTTCACGCCATCTCCCGGTTGGGCTATGTAGTTGAAGCGGGCATAGTCCATAATAGAAGAAGCGGTGGAATTTAATCGGGAAGTGAACGTTGCGGAACGTAAGGAATCAGTTGGGAACGCTGCCGATCCCATCATGTTGTGACGCAATCCCAAAGAGTGCCCTACCTCGTGGCAGGCAACAAAGCGGATAGCATCACCCAATAGTGAATCCGGCAACTGCACGCTGCGTGCTTCCGGGCAAACAGTTCCGGTCTGTACTGTAATCCATTCGCTTACCATAGAGAGCACATTGTGCCACCACATGATGTCTGCTTCCAGAATCTCTCCGGAACGGGGGTCTAACAAAGAAGGTCCCATCGCATTCTTCTTTTCCGAAGCTGCGTAGGTCAGTACGGAATAGTTTACGTCATCCATATCTATTTCCATACTATCGGTAACTTCAATGGCGATGATTGCATTCCTGAATCCGGCTTTTTCAAAAGCGATCTGCCAGTCTTCAATACCTCTTTTTATATATTTGCGCCATTGATAAGGTGTGGAATTGTCGATATAGAATACGATTGGTTTGGCGGGTTCTACCACCTTTCCTTTCAGGTAAGCTTCCCGGTCTTCCGGTTTGGGTTCCATACGCCAACGGGTGATAAACTGCTTCTTATCCGTTCTTTGCTGTGCATCGCTGAAACTCAATAGCGGATTGGTGAAATAACCTATTTTCTGATTATCAAAACGTCCCATCATCGGAGTCTCAGGCAGCAGAAGGATAGAAGAACTGACTTCTACCGTTACATATACGCTTGTTGTTCCTTCCGTCACTTTAGTAGTCAGCTCGGAAGTGGCAACTACATTGTTCGGAAAGGATTTCACGGATAAGATACGTGATAGATTTTTAATAGCCGATGTTCCCAGATTGATATTGGTAAATACATTATTAATGCTGGTTTCCGTACCGTCATAGATGTCGTTGATCTTGATCACCAATGCTGTAGAGTCCTGATTGACAGCCTCTATCTTGAATGCGGCAATAAGCGGTGATATAAAATTGTCCTTAACCGAACGGAAAATAGCATCCGTCTGAGGAGCCAGAGGTAACGGGCGTTGTTGGCGGAACATCAGTTTGCCGGTTGCTTTGTCCCATTCCATGCAAATCATTTGATTTTCATAATTTACACCCCGGTTTACTCCAGCATCGTTCAATTCAGCCGGTACTCGTTGTAACTTGTTGACAACAAGTAAATCGCGCCCTAGCAATGATGTGGAAACCTCAAAATAATAATCGTTCTTTTTTTGATAAACGGCAAACATCCCTTTTTTAACACTGCTGCCTTCCACTAATTTCTCGTAGTCGCTTTTTACTCTCTCTTCTTCTGAATTTTTTTTCTTTTTCTTTTTGAACCAACTCAGATTTTCTGTAGCAGGGGTAGTTGCAAGTGCTGAGTACGCTTCTCCACTCAGCAATATACATGCAATGACCGCTGCCATTACCTTTACATACATTCTCATTAAGTCCTTTTACTTTTAATTATTATTAAAAACAGCCGCAAAAGTAATAATATTAATAATATAATGATTACAGTTTAGTTGCGAATATAATAATAAAAGGAATTATTAACTAGGTTCATCTGCTATCATTCTTCCCGGATATTTCGTAATCTAGTTGGAATAATGTACATTTGCAGGAGTAAAAAAGTGAAGAAGATAATGAAAAGATATATTGCTGCTTTATTATTGGCCTGTTGCGTGGAGGGGTATGCACAGGAAAAAAAGCAGGCTGCCTTTGTGCCACCTTTCGACTTTCCCCTTACATTGAGTGGAAACTTCGGAGAAATTCGTTCCAATCACTTTCATGGCGGATTAGATTTTAAGACGGGAGGAACAATCGGCAAACCGGTTCGGGCACTTGCTGACGGGTATATCTCACGTATACGTGTCACCAATGGTTCGGGGTATGTGCTTGACGTCTGTTATCACAACGGCTATTCCACTATCAACCGCCATTTGAGCGCTTTTCTGTCTCCCATTGCCGAAAGGGTAAAGAAACTTCAATATGAAAATGAGAACTGGGAAGTAGAAATCATCCCCGAACCCGATGAATATCCGGTGAAAGCCGGACAGCGGATTGCGTTGAGCGGGAATACCGGATACTCATTCGGACCACATCTTCATTTGGATGTATTCGAGACGGAGACGGGAGACTATATCGACCCTATGCCTTTCTTTAAAAAGAATCTGAAAGATACACGTGCCCCGAAAGCGGATGGTATCATGCTTTTTCCGCAGCTTGGCAAAGGAGTGGTCAGTGGAAGTCAGGAAAATAAAACGATTCTGCCGAACAGTGAACATCCGGTGGAAGCATGGGGGGTAATCGGCACAGGTATCAAAGCGTATGACTACATGGACGGGGTAAATAATCATTATGGAGTGTATTCCGTAGTGCTTACGGTAGATGGTGCCGAAGTGTTCCGTAGTACCGTAGACCGCTTTTCGCAGGAAGAAAACCGAATGATAAACTCCTGGACGTATGGGCAGTACATGAAATCCTTTATTGATCCCGGAAATACATTACGGTTGTTGAAAGCCTCGAATGATAACCGTGGCTTGGTAACGATTGACGAAGAACGGGATTATCAGTTTCAATATACACTGAAAGATGCTTTTGGCAATACTTCCCGCTATCACTTTACGGTACGTGGCAAGAAACAGCCGGTTGAACCGTTGAATCATCGGGAGAAATATTTCTTTGCCTGGGATAAGACGAATTATCTGCAGGAACCGGGCTTGAGTCTGATTGTTCCGAAAGGGATGCTATATGATAATGTACCTCTTCAATATCAGGTAAAAGCGGATAGCGGAGCGGTTGCATTTACCTATCAGTTGAATGATAAGCCGGTCCCGCTACATGCAAGCTGTGAACTGCGAATCGGATTGCGGCGCAAACCGGTGGCGGACACTACGAAATATTACGTGGCGCGAGTGACCCCTAAAGGGACTAAATACAGCGTAGGAGGGAAGTACGAAGATGGATTTATGGAAGCATCTATTCGTGAACTGGGCACATATACGGTTGCTTTGGACACTGTTCCTCCGGAAATTATACCTGTTAACAAGAACTTGTGGGGACGAAACGGAAAGATTGTCTATCGGCTGAAAGATGAAGGAGCAGGTATCGCTTCCTATCGGGGAACGATTGACGGTGAATATGCACTTTTCGGTCGTCCCAATATTGTAAAGTCTTACTGGGAATGTGTGCTTGACCCGAAACATGTGAAGAAAGGCGGCAAGCATACCGTAGAAATGACTGTCACGGATGCTTGTGGAAATCAGACCGTTTCGAAGGAAACTTTTGTTTGGTAAACTATTAAAATGTATTATATATGAAGAAAAGAATCATTCTATCTGCTGTCCTGTCTTTGGCGGCTCTGGCGAATTCTTTCGCTTGTACGAATCTGATTGTCGGCAAAAATGCCTCGACTGACGGTTCGACTATTGTTTCCTATTCAGCCGATTCGTATGGTCTGTTCGGTGAGCTTTATCATTATCCGGCTGCTACATATCCCAAAGGGACTATGTTGAAAGTCTATGAATGGGATACGGGTAAGTATCTGGGCGAAATCGAACAGGCACGCCAGACTTATAATGTGACTGGCAATATGAATGAATTTCAAGTGACTATCGGTGAAACCACCTTCGGTGGACGTCCGGAACTGGCAGATTCTACCGGAATCATCGACTACGGAAGTCTGATTTATATCGGATTGCAACGTTCACGTTCTGCCCGCGAGGCGATCCGTATCATGACTGACTTGGTACAGCAATATGGCTATTATAGTGGAGGTGAATCGTTTACGATTGCCGATCCGAATGAAATCTGGATTATGGAAATGATCGGTAAGGGACCGGGGGTACGTGGTGCTGTCTGGGTGGCTGTACGTGTACCGGATGATTGTATCTCGGCTCATGCCAATCAATCCCGTATCCATCAGTTTGACATGAACGACAAAGAAAACTGTATCACTTCTCCGGATGTGATTTCCTTCGCTCGCGAGAAAGGTTACTTCAATGGTGTGAACAAGGATTTCAGCTTTGCTGAGGCTTATGCGCCACTTGATTTCGGTGCCCGTCGTTTCTGCGAAGCCCGTGTGTGGAGCTATTTCAATAAATTTACTGATCATGGGAATGACTATCTTCCTTATATAGAAGGAAAGACAGATACTCCGATGCCTCTTTTCGTAAAGCCGAACCGTAAACTTTCCGTACAGGATGTGAAAGATATGATGCGTGACCACTACGAAGGAACACCGCTTGATATTTCCAATGATTTCGGTGCCGGTCCTTATAAAACTCCGTATCGCCTTTCTCCACTGAATTTCAAGGTAGGTGATAAGGAGTATTTTAACGAACGTCCGATTTCGACTCAACAAAGTGGCTTCGTATTTGTTGCACAAATGCGTGCCAACAAGCCGGACCCCATAGGCGGCGTTCTTTGGTTTGGAGTGGATGATGCGAATATGGCCGTATTTACTCCTGTTTATTGCTGTACGACGAAAGCCCCGTTGTGCTATACACGTGTAGATGGCGCAGACTACATCACGTTCTCCTGGAATTCCGCTTTCTGGATTTTCAACTGGGTGTCTAATATGGTCTATCCGCGTTATGATCTGATGATCGGTGACGTGCGTGCAACTCAGAAAGAGATGGAAATGACTTTTAATAATGCGCAGGAAGGTATTGAAGAAATGGCAGCCAAATTGCTGGCAAAAGATAAGAATGCCGCAATCGCTTTCCTGACTAACTATACCAATATGACCGCTCAGAGTACTTTTGATACTTGGAAGCAACTGGGCACTTTCCTGATTGTGAAGTACAACGACGGAGTAGTGAAGCGCGTGAAGGACGGACAGTTTGAAAGGAATTCTATCGGACAGCCTGCCGGTGTCATTCGTCCGGGATATCCGAAGGAGTTTCTGGAGGAATATGTGAAGCAGACAGGAGAGAGATATTTGGTGAAATAGTTGTCAATTATTCATTAAATAACTAGGATTTATAAACTTATTCTTTTACATTTGTGTGCTCAAGACTTGGCATATATTCAAGGATTGACAGAGAATAGAGAAATAATCATTAACCAATAAACAATAATCGAAATGGAAAATCAGGAACTTATCAAGCAGGTCACTGAGAAAGCCGAAAAATGGCTGACCCCGGCTTATGATGCCGAAACTCAGGCTGAAGTGAAACGTATGTTGGAGAACGAAGATAAAACCGAATTGATCGAAGCATTCTACAAAGATCTTGAATTTGGAACGGGTGGTTTGCGTGGTATCATGGGAGTAGGTAGCAACCGCATGAATATCTATACGGTAGGTGCTGCTACACAGGGGCTTTCCAACTATCTGAAGAAGAACTTCAAAGATCTGCCTCAGATTTCTGTAGTGGTTGGTCACGACTGTCGTAATAACAGCCGTCTGTTCGCTGAAACTTCAGCCAACATTTTCTCAGCTAATGGCATCAAAGTATATCTGTTTGATGATATGCGTCCGACTCCGGAAATGTCTTTCGCAATCCGTCACCTCGGTTGCCAGAGCGGTATTATCCTGACTGCTTCTCACAATCCGAAAGAATACAACGGTTACAAAGCATACTGGGATGATGGTGCGCAAGTACTGGCTCCGCACGATGCTGGTATCATTGATGAAGTGAATAATATCGCTTCCGCTGCTGATATCAAGTTCCAGGGGAACCCGGATCTGATTCAGATCATCGGTGAAGATATTGACAAGATTTACCTTGATATGGTGAAGACAGTTTCTATTGATCCGGAAGCTATCGCCCGTCATAAGGATATGAAGATCGTTTATACTCCGATTCACGGTACAGGTATGATGCTGATTCCGCGCGCTTTGAAGATGTGGGGATTCGAAAATGTATTTACTGTTCCCGAACAGATGATCAAAGACGGTAACTTCCCGACAGTAATATCTCCGAATCCGGAAAATGCCGAGGCGCTTTCTATGGCTGTCAATCTGGCTAAAGAAATTGATGCCGACCTTGTGATGGCTTCCGATCCGGATGCCGACCGTGTAGGTATCGCCTGTAAGGACGACAAGGGTGAATGGGTACTGATCAACGGTAACCAGACTTGTATGATGTATCTTTACTATATTCTGACTCAGTACAAACAATTGGGTAAGATCAAGGGTAATGAATTCTGTGTGAAGACTATCGTTACTACCGAACTTATCAAGAAGATTGCTGATAAGAATAACATCGAAATGCTCGACTGCTACACCGGATTTAAATGGATCGCACGTGAAATCCGTCTGCGTGAAGGCAAAAAGAAATATATCGGTGGTGGTGAAGAGAGTTACGGCTTCCTTGCCGAAGACTTCGTACGTGATAAAGATGCCGTATCAGCTTGCTGTCTGATTGCAGAAGTAGCTGCATGGGCAAAAGATAACGGTAAGTCATTGTACCAGTTGTTGCTGGATATCTACGTAGAATATGGATTCTCCAAAGAATTCACAGTGAACGTAGTGAAACCGGGCAAGAGCGGTGCTGAAGAAATCAAAGCTATGATGGAAAACTTCCGCGCTAATCCTCCAAAAGAACTGGGTGGCTCTAAAGTGATTCTGAGCAAAGACTACAAGACGCTGAAACAGACAGATGCTGAAGGTAAGGTGACTGACCTTGATATGCCGGAAACATCTAATGTACTCCAGTACTTCACTGAAGATGGAAGCAAAGTTTCAGTTCGCCCGTCGGGAACAGAACCGAAGATCAAATTCTATATGGAAGTACAAGGAGAAATGGGTTGTCGCAACTGTTTCGCTTCTGCTGATGCTGCTGCAATGGAAAAGATTGAAGCAGTGAAGAAGTCATTAGGTATTTGATTCCGTTCTTCTTCTGATATTTCAGAATAGAGAAACAATAAATAACGCCTCCATAATCTTCGAGACTATGGAGGCGTTTCTTTTATGTAACCGCCTTTTCATCGGTCTTTCATTTCCTTTGCATTCTTTAAGTTCCCTTTCTAATCCTTCTTATGGAAATCTTGTTCTATCTAAATCATCTCAATTTAAACATGCAGGCTACGGGGATACACGGTTTTGTTGATGCTTTAGAGTGATACGTAACGTTTCATTTTCATAAGTTGTTCGTTTGTAGTTTGTGTGTACTTCGTGGCCTGCTTTCTTCATTATTTCTTAGCTCCCAACCAAGTCCATTTGTGCCAGATGGTTTCCAATGGTCCTTGTTTGTGCTTCGACAGCCACCATTTACAGAACTGTACCTGCAATAGGAAAAGAATGATTCCGATAATCAGACTGAGCGTATATCCGCAATAGGGAGCCAGATAAAATCCGAATGGGAAGTAGATGATAGCTCCCATAATAGATTGTGTGATGTAGTTAGTCAGACTCATTTTTCCGTAAAAGCGCAGGTTGGAAACGGTTTTCTGGAACTTAGCCTTCTGATAAAGTAAGATGAAGGAGGCAATCAGTACAATGGTGAATGCGAATTTCTGCCACATATCGAAAGCTGTCCCTACGGTCTGTTGAATCAGGCTGCTGTCACTTTGCATGATCTGCTCTTTCAAAGAGTAAAGCGGAGCGAAACTGATAGCTGCAATGATCAGTGCTTTGGTCCAGAATTTCAGATGAGACTCGGAAGTGACGAACAGTTCTTTGCGTCCGATGTACAGACCGAACAGGAAAAGTCCGGCAGTCTGTAAGAAACGTCCGGCACCAATGGCCCAGAACAAGCTCGCTTTCTGTCCTAATGTGACATTGCCAATGAGGAATTCCCAAAAAGTTCCGTTTTTGGTGTAATCTGCCACTTCGCTATACATGGCTCCGACATTCAGATCGGGCAGGGTATAGGCAGGATTGAACAGACTCATTATATAATGGAACCATTCAATAGGCTGTAATGAGAATATGATAGCAGTGATTAAAATAGCCTTATCGCTCCATTTGCGTACAATAAATAATATGATACCGACAACAACAAACAGAAGCAAAACATCTCCAGCCGGAAAGAAAGCCGCGTTAAGAGTGGCAAAACCGGCAAGTAAAACCAGTCTCCATAAAAAACGGTAGCCGAAATCTTTGCCTTTCAACTGCTGATTATGCGATTGGATATAGAAAGTAAATCCGAAAAGCAGTGCGAATATGGCATAAGATTTTCCGGCGAACAGTGAAAATACTGCATTAAACACTCCGGCATCTAAAACGCTAAGCCATTCGGGAGAACTCTCCGGATAAACAGGGAAAATGAAATGTTCCAGATTATGTACCAGGAGGATGGCCATAACTGCAAATCCTCTGAGGGCATCTACTACTTCAATTCGTGGTGTCTTTTTTAATAATTCCATGGGTTTGATTTATGATTGTTTTTTAGTTAGTATTCGTTTTACCCATTTATTGGCGGGCTTTTCGAAATAATAGTAAGAAAGTAAACTAAGTATAATGGTGATACCGAAAATGAGGGGAACACTGATCATCCATGACACCTGCCATTGATAGAGCGCTGCCATTTTCGTATATGTGAGTATAATAAACAAATGTATCAGGTAGAAACTATAGCTGATTTCTCCACCTATTATCAGAAACCGATTGGATAATAGCCGGGATATACCTCCCTTCTGGAAGGCAAAGATGAGTATCATCAGAGAAACAGGTAACCAGTAATAGCAAGAATAACGGTATACTTTAGGTATATCTGCGGCACAAAGATAAAAAAGAAGAAATAAAGCGACGGATGCTACTTCCAAGAATGTTCCCGTGGAAGAAGAAATCTTTTTATTGTGTAATGACTGATAGATCTGATAAAGCAATACTCCTACAAAAAAGTCCGGCAGGCGGGTGATGGGATTGACATACCAATATGCTTTGATTTGTTCGTCGGCAGTCAGATACATACCTGCCAGCATGACCGGAAGACAGATTGAGAGTACAACCAATAGTTTTCGCCTGCTGCTTAAGAAAGGAATCACGAAAGGAAAGCAGAAATAAAATAACTGTTCGCACCCCAAGCTCCATGAAGGACTGTTGAAAGAGAAAAAATAATCGGCAGAGGGGAAGAAGGGCTGTAACAGAAAGGTAGAGGCGACAAAGTGTTTGATCCAGTCCGTCGTATCGCTATATTGAACATATCCTCCTATACATGCGGCAATTAATAGTGTAAGTAGATGCAGGGGATAAATGCGGGCAATACGTGCTACCCAGAACGTGCGTTTAGTAGTCGTTTTTGTCAGTAGTTTTTCCTGATAATTGTAGGCAATAATAAACCCGCTGAGGACAAAAAAGAAACTGACTCCGACAAATCCTTCTTTAAAGAAGTGGGCATCGAAACTTGTATCCAGAACATAGCAATGTGCTCCGAATACCATCAAGGCAAAGAATATTCGTAAAGATGTTAATGTGTTGATCACGACGTTTATCTGTTTCTTTTTTGTATTCGGCTGTAAAAGTACAGTTTTTCTGTGATATAAAAATTCACATAGATTAAAAAGAACTCAGGATTCGGAGCGCAGGCGGCTTAAATGTTGTGGAGTCATCCCAAGAAAGGAAGCTATATATCCCAGTTGGGCACGGTGAATTACATCCGGCTGTTCGCGTAGAAGTTGTTCGTAGCGTTCTTTGGCCGGTAGGTATAGTCGGTTTATGTGGTGTATGTCCATGTAGAGCAGACATTCCTGATGGATAATGCGTCCCCAGTTGGCAATTTCGATATTTGTTTCATAAATCTGATTTAATTCATCAATGCGTATGGCATATAGTTCGCAATCTTCCAGTAACTCTACATATTCGTATCCCGGTTGGTTGTGGTATAAGTCTTTCATCGCAAAAGTGATATCGCCTTCGCGTGAGAACCAGATCGTGATTTCTTCACCGTCACGCAGGCAATAGGAGCGGCAAAATCCTTTCTCAATAAAGTAGACGTGACGATCTGATACTCCGCCGTGTATCAGTAAGTGTTTCTTTGGCAATTCCAGCTTTTTCATGTGGCTGAAAAGCATTTCCAGTGAGCTGTCAGATACCGGATAATATCGGCGGATTCCTTTGATGATGTTCTCCATGTCTGTTTATTTGTGGGAGCATTCCAGCCACCAGTCGATCATTTTCCGTGCCAGGCTCAGTTTTCGTGGAAGTTCCGGCAAATTATCTCTTGTATAGAAATCACCGGAGCTTAATTCTTCTTCTTGCAATTTGATTTCTCCTCCGGCATAATCGGCAATGAATCCTACCATTAATCCGCTGGGGTAGGGCCAGGGCTGGTTGCCGAAATAAGTGATGTTCTTCACGTCCAGTCCGGTTTCCTCTTTCACTTCGCGGGCTACACATTCTTCCAGTGTTTCGCCTGTTTCGAGGAATCCGGCTACAAGGCTGTTGAATCTGCCTTTAAAGTTGCGGGCATGAACGAGAAGTATGGAGTCGCCTTTGCGCACTAAAACAAGGATGGCTGTCGAGATAGCCGGATATACTTCACGGCCACAGTTCGGACAGCGTTTCATGATAGATTCCTTTTGTTCCATCGCAGTGCCGCAAGCCGAGCAGAACAGACTGTTTCTGTCCCAATGCAGTATTTCGTGGGCTTTGCCTGCTGCCTGGTAATGTCCCAGCGGGAGGTATTCGTAAGAAGCGCGAAGCCCTATCATTGCATATTGTTCTGTCTCTTCAATAGGTTGGGATACGGAATAGGCTTTGCAGTTTCTTCCTTCCAGTGTGGTGATATTGTGTACTGTAGTCTTGTCTTTGATAAGGATAGGAGGAATTTCTCCGCAGGGAATGGCAAATGTACCGTTCCCCTCCTTTTCAAGCAGTAGTTCATCTTTGTAAAAGACAAACCACAGGGATTCAGCTGTTTGATTCATTTTATATTTTTCTATTTTCTTCGCGCTGCGAAGTTATAAAAACTGTATTGATATATGTAGGGTTTACCGGATAAAATATGAATAGATTAACTTAAAAATATACTTTGTTCCACTCCAATCTCTTGAATGAAATAATTATCGTGTGAGATGGCTATCACAGTACCTGCATAGTTTTTGATGGTAGCAGTAATAATTTCGATGCTTTGTATATCCAGGTTATTGGTCGGTTCGTCCAGTATAAACATATCGGGCATATTATTACTGATCATCAGGCAACAAAAGGCAAGTCTCATTTTCTCTCCGCCGCTTAGCTTCCGGCAAGATTTATCCCATTCGGAAGCCGGAAATAAATATCGGTTCAGAATAATCTTTATTTCGTGCTCCGGCAGGTTGCGGCCATTGAAGGCATAGGCTTGTTCCAAAATACTGTTTCGATCATTGATGATCGAATATTCCTGATTCAGATATACATAGGTGAAATTTGCCTGTATAAGCGTGCCTTTCAGTGGTTGGAGTTGTCCGGTTATGATTTTCAGCAGAGTTGTTTTTCCGCTGCCATTGCCTCCTTCTATACGAAGGCGGTCTCCGCTTTTCAACTGAAAGCTGAGAGGGGCTCGCCAAAGTTGTGGCTGATCGGGATGATAACCGAAGTTAATCTCTTTGGCCGTAACCAGTATTTTACCGGTATGAAGTCCGGGACTGTTAAAGTCAGTCTTTAGTGCAGCTGTCGGCGAGAGTGAGCTTCGGAGTTGGTTACGCTCGTCAGTTAACTTCTCGGTTTTTTCCTGATGTGCACCGCTTAGTTTGGCAGTACTCTTTTCCGATTTGCTTTGCAAACCGTTCAGTACAATACGCGGGACACCTTTTTTCAGGTTTCTTTTTTCACCACGTACATTTTGTTTATCCCTCCGTTCAGCTGTTTCGCGGGCTACCTTGCGGGCAGTGCGGAGCGCTTTCTCTTTTTCTTCGATGCGTTGTTGCAGGGCTTCTTGCATCAGTGTTTTTTGTTCTTTGTAAAATTCATAGTTTCCACCGTAATAGCTGATCTGATGCTTTTCCAGTTCACATATTTCGGGAAGAAGATTCAGCAGTGTACGGTCATGGCTTACTACCAACAGCGTGGAACGCCATTTTTCCACCCAGTCATACAGACGTTGTCTGCCTGACGAATCGAGATGATTGGTCGGTTCATCCATCAGTATGACAGACGGATTATGAATGTCCATACCTGCGAGGAATACACGTGTCTTTTCTCCTCCGCTGAGCAGATTCATCGGGTAGGATAGTGGGAATTGGCCCAATCCCCACGAATCGAGGGCGGCGACGGAACGTTCTTCTATATTCCAGTCGTCGTTCAATATGCTGAAATTTTCTATTGAGGCATCTCCCGCAAGGATAGCATGTAGTGCTTTCTGCTTATGGTCTATCTGTAAGGCTTGCGCGATGGTCAACGAATCATATTGCCCGAAATGTTGGGGAATATAATAGAGGTCGTCCGGTCGGACGATGACGCCGGAAGAGGGTGTTAATTGTCCGGCAATAATTTGCAGCAGGGTAGATTTGCCACAGCCGTTATTGCCGACTAATCCTAACTTCTGCCCTTTACTGATGGCAAAGTTAAGGTCACTGAATAATACTTCTTTATCCGGATGGATATAGCTGATTTGTTGAATACTAATAGGCATGATGGTCTATTGGGTTTGAGGTTGAAAACTGGGTGAGGATAATCACGGGGCAGGGGAACGACAAACACAATACTGGCTAAACAACACGAATTTCGTGATGCTTAACGATAAAGAAAAAGCATAGATGAAAAGTGATGTTTACTAGAGTGTTGTCTTACTTAGAAATTCTCATTGTGGTAAGTATATAGTTTAACTTGGGCACAAAGATAGTACTTTCTTTTATAATATTGTTGGGTTTTGGCTGGAAAAATGGATTCTTTGAACTAATTCAAAATATGGAATAAAAAAATGAAGAGCAGAGACTACAATTAAAAAATGTCCCGCTCTTCATTTTCACTACCTACTTTATTTACTTATTACATCTTTTCCACTCGAAAATCAAACCATAATTTCATTTTAAAACCGTCATCCCCTTTTTTAATGCGAATACTGCTTGGCTGACTGTGGGGACCAAGTTCAGGAATGGATTTTCCGGAACGCATGGCGGGAATATCATAAAGAAAAGAGATGTCACCTTCCGGGAATTCCCACATTGTGTTTTCACCATTACGTCGATGGACAGGTTCCAGCGGAGTAAATACACGGAAGAACAAGCCATCACTTTCAGAGTAAACAGTGAAAGGTACGCGATCTGATTCTAATGTTGCCCAATAAACATTGGCATGATAACCTTTGAATTCCGGATAGATTAAATGATCAAAACTTTCACCGGTTATGGTATTATTGTATTCTTTCTCCCAAATGCCATAATTGGTACCTTTTATACGATTCTTCCATACACGGTAAGGGCCACGTCCCATCCATTTCATGCCTTTCACTTCTTTTTCCGGAAAAGAGAAAGTGAGTCCGAGATTATATATTTTCTTATCAAAGAAGGCTCCCTCAAAACCGTGACCTTTAGGATCATTCAGCAGTACAGCTTCCATACCTAATAATCCGTCTCCGGACATACGCCAGACAATTGAATCTATTCCTCCTTCATATTTGGCAATGTAACAGGCGTCATTACCTTGCATGTACTCATAGCCTTCTTTAAAATTAGCTTTCATACCGACAGGTAATGGACCGTTATTTAACGGGATGATTTCATCCTTCTGTTTTATTTCGATAAGTATCCCATTTCTAAAGGTGGCAGAGATACCATTAGCAAACAAAGTGACCTCTCCATTCTGCTTTTTAATACTTGCGGATGAAGTACTAATATGTTTATTATATTGCGTTGCAAAATATTCATTGGCATATTTGATTGGCCAAGTCCAATTGCAGATAGAATGTCCCTGTTTATCATAAGCTTCCAGTTCCAGCACATCCCCTTGGAAAAAAACAGCAGGTAATTTCATATGTACCTTGCCGGTTTCACCCGGAGCAATATCCGGAAGGGACACTGCACCTTCGGAAAGCAGCGTTTGTGTCCCCTTCTTTAAAGGTGATGAAAGGGAATAGACTCGATATTTCATACTGCACTCTTTCAGATTCGTAAAAAGATAGTTGTTACTTATCATGAAATCTCCTTTAAAAGATGGGGTGATAAAGAGGTTCTGGAATTGTATAGGTGCCCAGACTTCACGGACGGTATAAAAACTTCCTTCTTTCTCCCGTCTGGGGCCTACAATGCCATCCGGACCGTTAGGACCATCCGAGTCCAGACGCCCTCCTTGGTCGGTCCTTTTAACGGCTTCATCAACGTATGTCCATAAAAATCCTCCTGCAAATAAGGGATTAGACTTATAGCTATCCCAAAAATCATCCAGGCCGGCTCCTTGTCCGCGATCATAAAGTCCATGTAGAAATTCGGTAGGCATAAATACATTATATCCGTTTGCCAAGCGGTAAGGACCTGTTTGATAAGCTGGATAGTGATGAGTATCAAGCCCGTTGAAATCAGCCCACGGATGGATGACATGACGTTTCTGCGGATCATAATCTGCAAAGTGGGCATCTATATTTTTATTCCATCCTCCTTCGTTTCCATTACTCCACATAAAGATACAGGGATGGTTTACATCACGGTTTATCATCTCAGACAGTAATTTTAACCCTGTTTCCGTGTCATAGCTATTCTGCCAGCCGGCAAGTTCGTTCAGATAGAATATGCCAAGCGAGTCACATATTTCCAGGAAATGTTTGTCGGGAGGATAATGAGAACGTACGGCATTCATATTCATTTCTTTAATTAATAAGGCATCTTGCAGGCTAAGTTCACGGTTTGTTGTACGTCCGCCATCAGGATGAAAACTATGACGGTTGGTTCCCTTTACTATAATTTTGGTTCCATTGACATAAATGCCGTCCTTGGGGAGGAACTCAATGGTACGGAATCCGATACGCTCTTCATGGATGTGGACAATTTGCTTCTGAGGATTGATAAGTTCCAGCTTTAAAGTGTAAAGATTGGGGTTTTCACAGTCCCATGTCTGAATGCCTTTCCATTCTGTAGTTATAGTTTGTATCTCATCACTGTTCAGTGAAATGATTTGCCTGCCAATACTTGTCTTACTGTCTACAGGAGTAATTGTTGCCGCTACTGAATAGTCTTGGGAAATATTTCTCAGATGTAGCTCTGTTGCTAGTTTTCCATTTGCCATCGCGTTTACTGCGATACGTTCGATATGTGTTTTGGGCATGGCTTTGAGGTATACGGGCCGATAAATACCGCCATAGAGCCACCAGTCTGCACGTCGTTCGGCAGCATTCACTGATTTATTGGCAGATTCTTTCCATACCTTTACTTCCAGATTATTCTTTTTTCCAAAATTTAGTTTATCTGTTATGTCATAGCTAAAACGATAGAAACCGCCTTGGTGAATGTCTCCTGCCGGTATGTCGTTTATTTTCACTTCAGTATCTGTCATTACTCCTTCAAAAACAATACTGACTTGCATATCTTTCCATTTAGCGGGTACCTTGAACTGATATCGGTATAGCCCGGTTTCATCGCTGGGTTTAGCTCCTTTATTCAAATAGAAACGTCCGTAAGTGTATTCGCCAAACCCTTGTAATTCCCATTGCGAAGGGACCTCTATCTTACTCCATTTGCCACTGTTCATGCCTGCGGAACAATAAAAATCCCATGTCTTTGTGTCTTGATATCCGCTTCCCGACAGATATTGGATTTCCGTACTCTGTGCATTTACAGTTAAGGAAAATAAACAACTTAAGATTATAAAAATAAATGTTTTCATATAGGTTTATTCTTTAATATTGATAGGTTGGTTCTATAGGGAATACATAAAACTGTCTTTCCGGTTTGAAATCAATCATCCATTGGTCTATTAACACATGATTGTCTAAAGCTGTAATGGATAGAGTATGCATTCCTTTTGTCAGTGTGTGTTTGGTATTTCTTACTGCTTGTCCGCGAAGGACATTCTGCTTCCAGGATTCGGTACGAAATCCTTCTTTAAAGGAACATATCTGAGGCGTTTCACCATCTATGCTGACACTAAAGCGAATATCTCCTTTATCGTTCGGCTGTGTCGGGATGACGGCTGTACGCAGAATAGCCTCTCCTTCCCATGCACTTTCAAAATCAAAGGTGATTGTTTTTCCTTTTGGTAGGGATACAGCGTTCATGCTGTGTCCCAATGACTGAATGACGATCACCCCGTCTGTTGCTTTGGTATAGTTGCAAGCATTGGCAACAATACATTTGTCTTTTGATACCTCTTTCAGAGGGAGCGACTTGGTACTTTCAGGAAAAGTATATTTCTCAATTTCCTGATCAGTTAACCATATAGGGAGGGTAGGCGGATAAAACACGTATAAATCACGTGGATTGTAACACATGGAATATTTCCATTTACCACCGGCTAATTTATGATTATAATAATCTGTCAAGTCACGAATTTCCTGATAGGCTTTGATACTTTTTGCACAAGCATTCATCAATTGGCTTTCACGAGTCCACAAGTTAGTATCACAACTTCCCGGAAAAATGCAGCGTGCCCTTTGTGCTTCCAGCATTTTAGTACTCATAGCTGCTGCACCGAATACAGGATATTTAATTTGTGCAAAGAAAGCGTCTTTTCTCTCTTGAGGAATGATCGGTTCTACTTCGGACAGGATTCTTTTTATTGACTCATAAGATTCCAGATAACGGTCTAGTTCTCCGCTGAATTCTGTAAGACTGAAATCTGTGTTTTTGATCG
>UMHS01052503.1_pt1 | contig 19401 bp, 14 predicted proteins | sample 1965611 | NCBI WGS metagenome assembly UMHS01 (sample SAMEA4836106, study PRJEB28245) | human gut metagenome | biome: gut microbiome; material: fecal sample | place: Denmark | collected 2008
ACCTGCCCACCAGCAAGACCCCCATCCGCACCGGCAAGAAGGTTGCCGTCGTGGGCGGCGGCAACGTGGCCATGGACGCTGCCCGCAGCGCCATGCGTCTGGGTGCCGAGACCGTGTACATCGTCTACCGCCGCGGCATGGCTGAGCTGCCCGCCCGTAAGGAAGAGGTGGAGCACGCCGAGGAAGAGGGCATCATCTTCAAGACCCTGTGCAACCCCGTGGAGATCCACCCGGACGAGAACGGCTTCGTCAAGTCCATCACCTGCGTGGAGATGGAGCTGGGCGAGCCCGATGCTTCCGGCCGCCGCCGCCCCATCGAGAAGAAGGGCAGCGAGTTTGAGCTGGACGTGGACACCGTGATCATGAGCCTGGGCACCAGCCCCAACCCGCTGATCCGCTCCACCACCCCGGGCCTGGAGACCAACAAGCACGGCTGCATCGTCACCGACGGCGACGACGGCAAGACCAGCCGTGACGGCGTGTACGCCGGCGGCGACGCTGTGACCGGTGCCGCTACCGTCATCAAGGCCATGGGTGCCGGCAAGGCTGCCGCCAAGGCCATGGATGAGTACATCCGCAACAAGTAATTTCTGCCAAATGGCGCAAATCCCCTGTTTCCTTTGGGAAACAGGGGATTTTTCCTTTTTTAGGAAGCCTAGACAGATTATCTATATTTCATTTACAATTCGTCCCACTTTATGGTATACTATTTTCATCTTACGAAAGCACCATGGGCTGCCGCAGCCCTTGCTCTGTTTGCAGGAGGTGTGCCCCATGCACTCGTTATTGATCCTGGTCCTGATCCTGGACGCTCTCATCGCCATTTCCTCGATACTGAACCTGGTAAATATGGTCCGGGTCAACCTGCTGGTGGAAGAAAAGCAGGCCCAGGCCCTTACGGTGCAGCTGGTGCGCGTGTGCAAGACAAGCGCTGGCAAGGGTGGGCTGCTGTCCTCCTGGTTTGGGGTGTACGCCTGCCCCGGGGAGATCGGCACTGGTGAGTTTACCTCCACCAACCCCTACGGCAGCCCAGAGGCCGTACCCAAAGCCACCACGGTGGTGCCCATGAAGGCCTCCGGGGTGCTGGAACACTGCGATATCGGAGCTCACCTGGGCCGTCGTCTGGTGCCGCTGTGGCTTACGGCAGGAGGCTTTTCTCTGCTGCTGGCAGCGTTTATCCGCCTGTAAGGCATTTTCTCTGGACTTTTCGGCGTAGTGCCGACGGCCTGCCTGCTGACCCACAGGCGGACCGCCAGCACAGCGCCGGGAAAATATAAGTATAAAGGAAGGCAATTATGGAACTACTGAAACTACTTGGCATTGTCATCGTCATCGCTGGCTTTGCACTGAAGCTGGACTCCATTCTGGTCATTCTGGTGGCAGCCGTTGTGACTGCACTGGTTGGCGGTCTGGGCCCGGTCACCCTGCTGGAAACGCTGGGCAGCACCTTTGTGGCAAACCGCAGCATGGCCATCTTCATCATCGTGATGCTGGTCACCGGCACGCTGGAGCGCAACGGCCTGCGTGAAGCAGCCGCTGCCCTAATCGGCAAGTTCAAGGGTGCCACCTCCGGCCTGGTCATCGGCATCTACGGCGTGATGCGCTCGATCTTTGCAGCCTTCAACGTGGGCTTTGGCGGCGTGGCCGGTTTTGTGCGCCCCGTCATCATGCCCATGGCCGAAGGTGCCATTGTGGCACAGGGCTATGAGCCCAATGAGGAGCATGTCGAGGAGCTGAAGGGTATGGCTTCCGGCATGGAGAACATCACCTGGTTCTTCGGTCAGGTCCTGTTCGTGGGCGGCTCCGGCGGCCTGCTGGTGCAGAGCACTTTGGCCGGCCTGGGCATCGAGGTGGAGCTGGCCCAGCTGGCTGCCATCGAGATCCCCGTGTGCATCATTGCCACTGTGGTCGCCATCGTATTCTATGTGATCAAGGATCGCAAGATGATCCAGAAGTACTATAAGTAAGGGAGGACAGAAGAATGAGCTTTTTTATGAGTGCTGATTACAGCCTGTCCACCAAGGTGATGGAGATCATCTACTTTATCATCGGCCTGCTGTGCATCTACTGCGGTGTGAAGAACCTGAAGGATAAGGAGAACCCGGAACCCGTGGGCACCTTTATCTTCTGGGCCGTGCTGGGCGTCGTGCTTGCCCTGGGCCGCTGGCTGCCCTCTCTGGTGAGCGGCATCCTGGTGGTGGTGATGTGCATCCCCGCCATCCTCAAGAAGGTCAAGAAGGGCGCTGTCTCTGCTGCCACCAAGGCCGAGACCGAGGCTACCTATGAGAAGATCGGCATGAAGATCTTTGTCCCCACCCTGAGCATCGGCATGCTGGCCGTCATCTGCGCCATCACCGGCCTGGGCATCGGCCTGTCCGCCCTGAACGGCGTGGCTCTGGGCGTTCTCGTGGCCATCATCCTGCTGATGATCATGAACCGCGACAACAAGCCCTCCACCTTCCTGAACGATTCCGAGCGCATGCTGTCCACCGTGGGCCCCCTGTCCATGCTGCCCATGCTGCTGGCCTGCCTTGGCTCCGTCTTCACCGCTGCCGGTGTCGGCGATGTGATCTCTGACCTGGTCAGCCACATCATCCCCGAGGGCAATGTGAACGCCGGTATCGTGGTGTACGCCATCGGCATGATGCTGTTCACCATGATCATGGGCAACGCCTACGCCGCCATCACCGTGATGACCGTGGGCATCGGCTACCCGTTCGTACTGGCCCACGGCGCAAACCCGGTGGTCATCGGCATGCTGGCTTTGACCTGCGGCTTCTGCGGCACCCTGTGCACCCCCATGGCTGCAAACTTCAACACCGTGCCCGTGGCACTGCTGGATATGAAGAAGCCCATGGGCGTCATCAAGAATCAGGTTCCTGTCGCCATCATCATGATGGTGGTCCAGATCGTGATGATGATCCTCCTGAAGTGATTTTTTTGTTAGATCGAGTGATTCAATGGAACAGGCAATTCAGCACGGAGCCGATATCATTATTCGCGACTGGGTCCGGCTCCGTGCAGGCGAACGCATCCTGATCGTATCCAGCCAGAAGTATGCTGTCGAGGTGGCAGCCATGCAGCAAGCCGCACAGGCGGTGGGCAGCGTGGCGGATGTGTTGATGCTGGACGACCTGCACGAGCAGGTGGGCCAGTATTTCGATGACCGTGAGGACGCCTTTGACCCCTACAACGCCGTGATCGGTGCTGCCGAGTATTCCCTCATCACCACACGGGCCGTCAAGCGGGTCATTGCCCGCCGCAACCGGTTTTTGTCGCTGCCGCTGAGCACCAGCAACGGGCAGTCACTGCTGAGCTACGACTTCCTGAACATGAGCCTGCCCAAAAGCAGGATCATGGCCAGCATCATCATGGCCTGCTACCAGAACGCCAGCCACATCCATGTGACCACGGAGCTTGGCACGAACCTGGATTTCAACATCGAGGGGCGTGTGCCCGGCTTCTTCAACGGCTGCTGCCACGACGGCAAGGGCCTTTCCTCTGCCAGCGTGGAAGTGTATGTGGCACCGGTGGAGAGCGACACCAACGGCACCCTGATCCTGGACGGCTCCATGGGCTATATCGGCATCGTGGACAGCCCCGTGCGGGTGGAGCTGCGCGGCGGCCGCATCGTGGAGATCGAGGACAATGCCAGCGGCAGGCGGCTCAAGCAGTTTCTGGCCCGCTTCCACGACCCGGAGAACATGGTGGTGGCGGCGGAGTTCGGCATCGGGCTCAACACCCACTCCCGCTGTGCAGGCAACTGCTACATCGAGGACGAATCCACCTATGGCACCTTCCACATCGGGTTCGGGCGCAACATCGCGCTGGGCGGTGTGCAGGATGCTTCCGGCCATTACGATCTGGTCACCCACGCTCCCTGCATCTATGTGGACAACCGCATGATCATGGATCACGGACAGCTCACCGTTCTGGAGCCGTCCATTTATATCTGAGAATCGAGGCTTTTTACCATGAAAATTCTGCTCACTGGTTTCGACCCCTTTGGCGGCGAGACCGTCAACCCCGCTTTTGAGGCGGTAAAGCTGCTGCCCGACACCATCGCCGGTGCCGAGATCGTCAAGCAGGAAGTGCCCACCGAGTTCATCCGTGCCGGTGAGGTGCTGGAAGCTGCCATTCAGGCAAACCAGCCCGATGTGGTCATCTGCATCGGTCAGGCCGGCGGCCGCTCCGCCATCACCCCGGAAAAGGTGGCCATCAACCTGATGGACGGCCGCATCGCCGACAACGCCGGTTATCAGCCCATCGACGTGACCATCCAGGAGGACGGCGAGACCGCCTACTTCACTTCTCTGCCCGTGAAGGCCATGGTGCAGAACATCAAGGACGCAGGCATCCCCTCCGCCCTGTCCTACACTGCAGGCTCCTATGTGTGCAACTACCTGATGTACACCCTGCTGTACCTCATCGACAGGAAGTACCCCAACATCCGGGGCGGCTTCATCCATGTGCCTTACGCCATGGAGCAGGTGGTCAACAAGCCCCTGGGCACCCCCAGCATGGACCTGCACCAGATCGCCCGCGGCCTGGAGAAGGCCGTGGAGGCCGTTGTGAAGAACGACGCCGACCTGGCTGTGGACATGGGCACCACCCACTGAGCATCCCCGCAGAGCCCTTCAAGGCACCCGCTGTGCATCCGCATGGCGGGTGCTTTTTTGTAATGTTTCTCATGCAGAGTGCAATCGCGTGGGGCAGGCCCGATGGCTTTTGCAAGCGGCATCGCCGCCGGGGTCGCTCCGCTGGGCCAGAGGGTGAGAGGGGTGTTTCGACTCCCCCCTCTCTCCCTCTGGACACCCCTCTCCCCGCAACGAGAAAGGGGCTGCTCGCCCCTTTCAGACCCCAAAGAAGTAGGCTCCACCCGAAAATACTGAAGATTCACGCCTGTTCGGCGTGAAGATCTTTTCACCGTATTTTCGGCTTCCACCGATTGGAACGCCCCTCAGTCGCTGCGCGCCAGCTCCCCGGTGAGGAGCGTTGCCGTAAAAGGCATTTGATTTGCTGCGCTTTGGCCGCAGGCCAACAGCAGCCGATGCCACTTCCCGTAAACGCCCTCTCCCGTGAAAAAGCAAATCCGGCGGGGCCGCAGCCCTGCCGGATTTGCAAAATCTAAAATAATTTTTCTGCTATTTATGCCCAGAGCAACGCGGAGGGCATTCTAAATCGTTTGTCTTCCAGAGAACAGGCCACTTTCCTTAACGCCCATCCGTGAAAAAACAATCCCGGAAAATCCGCAGATTTTCCGGGATTGCATATCTTTAAAAATAATTTTCCGCTGATATTGCCAGAGCAAAGCGGAGGCAATTCCAAATCGTCCTGCTTACTCCGTGATCCGCCCTGCCGCGCTGGTCTCCAAGACCGGGTAATCGGTGCGGGTGCAGCGCACGGCACAGCGGGCCCGGCCGCCGGTGGTGCAGGTGAACAGGGTCAGGTCCCAGGCGTCCTCGTCGTTGGCCGTGATCATCTTGTCGATATCCGTGGGCTGGATGGTCTCCACGTTGGTCACCTCATAGCTCCAGCGCTGGCCGTCCATGTCGGTAAAATACACCTCGCTGCCCAGGGCCAGCCACTTGATGGGGCTGAAATGCTTGGCGTAGTTGTGGGCGCAGACCACCATGTTGTCGGCGTAGGTGGAGCCGCTGTAACGGCCCGGGGCCACCTTGAGGCCCGCATAGCTCCACTCGCTCATCACGGGCAGTTCCAGCCCGATGGACGGGATGGACAGGTAGCCGATGTAGCCCCAGCCGTCGATGTCGGTGACGGTCATCTCCTGCTCCGGGTCCAACTCCGGCTGGACTACCGGCTCTTCGTCCTTCGTCTTGTCCTCAATGGTCTCGGTCAGGGTCTCTTCCAGCTTGCCCAGGGCGTCCTGTGAAGCCTTGTCGGCGCGGTTGGCGTCCCACTGGTTATAGCCCAGCAGGGCCAGTGCGCCCAGAATGAGCAGGATGCCCACGATCATGCAGGCGCGGCCGATCTTCTGCTTTGTGTTCATGCCAGCGTCTCCTTCCGGTCCAGCACCCAGCCGACGGCAAACAGCAGCACGCCGCTGCAGGCCATGAACGGGATGGGCCAGTTCAGCTGGCCGCTCTGGGGCAGTGCATTGCCGTCCGGGCGGCCCGGGGCCACCGGGTTGTCCGGGTTGCCGGGGGCCACGGGGTTGTCCGGGTTGCCGGGGTTCACCGGGTTATCCGGCGTACCGGGCGACACCGGGCGGTTGGGGTCGTTGGGGTCCACCGGCATGTCCGGGTTGTCCGGCTCATCCGGGGTGCCGGGCTGGGTGGGCTTGTCCGGTTCCGAGGGCTTCTCCGGCTCGGACGGTTTGTCCGGCTCCGAGGGCTTTTCCGGTTCGGGCGGGGTCACCTCCTGCGTGGGCGCGCCCACCTTGGGGGTGGCGTCCACGGTGTAGAGCCAGCCGCTTTCGACCGCCATGGGCAGCGACACCAGGAAGGAATTGATGGCCTCGTAGCCCTTGGAGTTCTCGGTCTGCACCACAAGGTACAGGCCCAGCGGCAGCGCATCAAAGGAGACGATGCCCTGCTCGCTGATCTTATGGGTGGTGCCGGCGGCGCGGGCGGGCAGCTTGGCTTCCAGCCTGGAAGCCAGCGTGCTGTCCGTCAGGTCGCCCAGCGCGATGCCGCAGCCCGTAAAGTCGGCGGTGTACACAAAGTGCAGGTCGCCGTTGGTGCGGGCCACGTCCGCCACCTTGTACACGGTGAGTGCGCCGCCCCGCAGGGGGACGTCGTTCTGGTGGTCGTACAGGGTCACGTCCATGCTGCCGGTGCGGCTCAGGTCGATGTTGGCGCTGGCCGCGGGGGCTGCCAGCGCGGGCAGTGCACAGCACACGGCCATGCACAGCGCCAGCAGAAGAGCGGCAAACCGGTTGTTTTTGTTTTGTTTCATGGCTGCTCACTCCTCCTCGTTCTGTTTCCGTTTGCGGACCAGCAGCAGGGCTGCTGCAGCGGCCAGTGCGCCGCCCAGCACCCCGAAGGGTGCCGTGCCCATGCCGCCGGTGGACGGCAGCTCGTAGCCGGTGTAGACATAGTTCTGCACCGTGATATTGCCGGTCTGCACGCCGTTGTTGTCAATGTACACGTTCCAGTTGCCGGTGGTCGTTTCCTCCACCAGGTAGTGGTACGCATTGCCGTTCTTGTCCGTCAGGGGCAGCTTGTCCCCAGACCAGGTAGCAGTCCAGTGGTTGGTCTCGTTCAGGGTAGCTTCGTCAAAAAACGTTCTGTCCTTGTCATTGTCGGTGTACCGCCACACTTTGATGTGGATGCTGTCCACCGCCGGTTCCACCGGCTGTTTGGTATCCTGGTCCAGCCAGAGCTTGCTGACGGTCAGCTTGCTGTACACGTTGCTGTACTCAGCAGTGGTGGTGCCGGCGTCGCTGCCCACCTGCACATTGCGGTTCAGGTCCACCGTCTCGTCATTCACGGTCAAGATGGTGGTGCCTTCAGCCACGCCTGTGGCATTTGCAAAGGCCTTCTGCTCATTCTCCGCGCTGGCGTTCTTGCGGAACAGCAGGTAATGCGGGGTGGCATCCAGCTGATAGTCCGTGGGTGCTTTGGTCTCCACGAGCTTATACAGCACGTCCGGTTTCAGGCAGCTTGCAGTCTCACTATCCAGCACAGCCAGACTGGCCTGACCGTTTTCGTCCGTGGTCAGGGTGCCCGTGCCGTTGCCGGTCCACGGGACGAACCGCCCGCTTACCGTATCGTACTGGAAAATGGTGAACTCCGCACCCTCCAGCGACACGCCGGAGTAGCTGTCCTTCTTGCGCAGCACGAACTGTGCGGTGGTGGCCGTTGCATCCGCCTTGACCTGGTAGGTGATGCCGCTGTCGCTGGATTTGCTGCCGTTGCTCAGGGTCACGGTGTTGCTCACCTGGTAGCTGGCGGCAGCACTGCCATCCTTCACATTGCAGTCATACACAAGGATCAGGGCCGCCATATTGGGGATCTCCATATGGAGCCAGCCGTTCTTGTCCGCTTCCAGGATGCGGTACATGTTGCGCGGCACCTCTTCGCCGGTGGTCACGCCGACTGTTTCGTCGTAATTGTAAAAATACAACTTGACCGAGTTGACATCACCGGTGGCGATGGCACCATTGGTGGTGCTGATGTTATCCCACAGCTCGATCTTCTCCGCTCTGGTCTGCCCGGCCGACAGATCATCACCAGCCGGGTTGATGACCACCTGATAGTGCAGCTTCCGGTCGTTGCCGGGGTCCTGCCAGCCGGTCTTTTTCACCTGCTCCACATCGCGGGTGACGGTGGTGGTGGTGGTCTCGGTCAGCTCGCCCCAAGTGGCGGTGTTGGTGTAGGTCAGCTTGCCCACCGAGGGGTTCTTCCAGCTGGGATCGTCGCTCACGCTCACTTTGTACTGGATGCGGATGCGGTGTTCCTCCTGCCCCGACTTGTTGTAGTTGCTGATTTTAATGGTGAGCCGCCGGGTAGTTTCGTCATACTCTGCCGTCGCCCAGTCTACTTTTTTATCCTTGATCTTTACAAAGTCGCCCTCATCCAGCGCGATCTTGACATTCTCCACCTTGAAGCCGACGTTTTCCGGCAGGGTGTCGGTAACCGTGATCTCGTCCCTATCATCGGCGGAGGTCTGCAGCACCAGCTGATAGTGGAGGTCGTTGCCGCTGAGGTCGCTCAGCTCGAAGCTGTTGCTGCCGGTCAGATAACCGGTCTCGTTGCCGCCGCTCTTTGCGGCCACACCCTTTTCAAACTTCTTGTAGCTGCGGTAGGTGTCCTCTGCCGAATCATTGCCGCTCACGCCGTCGATATGGATGGTGTTCTTATAGGTCCACACCTCACCGGTGGGCACGTCGTCGCGCTCCTCGTGGGTGGGGATGCCGGTCACCGAGATGCTGCGCACGGGGTTCTGGTCGTTCCCGGCTTTCACATGGATGCTGAAGCTGCGCACACGGATGGACGAGTTACCTGCGTTTACCTGTGTTGTGCCGTCTCTGTCGGCGTAGTAGGTCATCTCGATGGTGTTGCCCGCCGCGACAGCCTCCGCATAGGTCAGCCTCGTGTTGTCGTGCATGGTCAGGGTCAGATTGGCCTTGATGGCGTCATCCAGCTCTTTTGCAATGGCATAGTGGGTGTCCTCTTTTGTCTCGCCTTGGTCGTTCTCAGCGTCGTCCAGCACATCCCACAGGGTAAACTCCGCTTCACCGGCCTTGTTGGTGGCCGAGAGGTTCCAGGTGGGCGTCTCGCCCCTGGTGGCAATGGATTTGCTCAGGCTCCAATCGCCCTTCCCGATGTTCACAGTATCCGAGGCCTCAAAGGTATGGTTGCTCTTGGTCAGGATCTGTGCCTTGTTGGTCACCGAGCCGCCGCCGATGGGGGTGGTGGTCTCAAAGGTGATCTTCAGCTCTGTTTCCCCATACTCCGCCGGGATGGTATAGCCGTTTTGCAGAAAATTCTCTGCCGATATCGTATCGCTGCCTACCTTTACATCCCCTACGATTTTCACACCGTCTGGCAAGTCATCTGTGATCTTGCAGCCCTGCAGGAGATAGGACCCCAGGAAAGAATGGGGTACCTTTACAGTGATCGTCCACTGGATGCGGCCTGTTTTGGGGTCGTACTCGCCTTTCTTCTCAATGCGAGAGGTTTTACATGTGTACCATGCGTCAGCCCCATCTTTTACATTGCGCCCTGCCTCGGCTTTCGCCGTGTTGTTGATGATAGCGACGCCGTTGGGCATCTTGTCAAAGTCCGCATAGTCCCGCTGAACGTCGTAGTTCCAGATGTACTTCTCTCCGGCCTCCAATGCAGGCAGCGGAGCAAGGACCACCTGGGGGTTGCCGTTGCCGTCGGTTTTCAGTTCATGCGCAGGGACGTCAATCTCCGTTTTTGTGCCCGAAGCATCCACCTTGTAAAGTTTAAAGGAGTCTACCAGATATTTGCCGCCCTTCAGGTAGTCGCTACGGTTTTCGCCATTCCTATTCGTGTTCAGGGTATCCGTAAGGATCACCGGGTCTTTGGTGCCGTTGGTGGTCCCCACCGTCACCTCATAATTATTTACAAAGGTGCCGTCCTTACGGTTCGTAATCAGCGGAGACCCACTCCCTTTGCTGATCTTTATATCTGCCGTTTTCTTCTTGATGGTCAGGATGCAGTCGTCCTTGAATTTGATCTCCTTCTCGTCCTCAAAGTTGTCGGCGCTCGCCGTAACGGCGGCCTTGAAGGTACCGGTGAATGGCAGGCCGCCCTTCTCGTCGGTGCCGATGAACTTTTTGTCCGTAAAGGTCAGGGTCACTTTGCCGTCGGTGTCAACGGTGAAGCTGCCCACGACCTTTGCATTGCCGGCCTCGTCCTTGTCGGACTCATCCACGATGTTGCCCGTCGTCACATCCGGCATGGGCAGGCCTTTGGGCAGCTGGTAGGTCAGGGTATTGTTGGTGGGCGTCAGCACACCGGGTTTCACGGTATACTTCAGGTTCACGCGGACGCGGGTGCCGCTGTCCACGGTCACGCTGCCCGCGCCGATAGACGTCCATGTTTTCCCGTCGGTCGTCTTTTCATAATTGACATCCGTGATCCAGGTGTTCAGATCATGGTCGTCCCCGGCAGCCAGCAGGGCGATGCCGTAGGGGTCGGCGTCACCCACCCAGTCCACGGTGGCCCCAAAGCCATCCTCATCTTCCAGCAGCGCATAGCTGCCGTCCAGCTCCTCCTGGGAGCCTGCCGGGTCCTCCGGGGCCACAGCGGTGGTCTCGGCGGCATAGGCACCGGTCACCGAGATGACACTGGTCACGTCGGACATGGCAGCGGACACCTCGGCCACCTTGCCGTCCACGTTGCCGGAGATCACGGTCAGGGTCCCGGCGTCGGGGTCCACGGCGGACACGACGCCCACCGTCTCGGTGGTCACGGTGCGGGTGTCCACCTGCGGCTCGGAAGCCGTGAGCTGGGCGGCGGTGTCGGGGTCCTCGTCCAGGTCCAGCAGGGCGATGCCATAGGAGCTCTCGTCCACGGCCACCTGCTCGGTGGTGAGGGTGTTGTAGATGACGATATCGCCGGGCCTTGCGGTGGAGCCGTCGGCGTCGGTGAGCCACTGGGAGCCGCGCAGGTCACTGTGCAGGGCCATCACGCCCGCACGCTGGGGCACCACCGTCTGGGGCACACCCGCAAAGTGCAGGCAGTAGGACAGGAACATCACGTCCCAGGCGCCGTAGGGGTTGCCGTACCAGGCACCATAGCGGGAGTAGCCGCGCAGCACCTGCTGGTCCTCCACATCCAGCTTGAAGTTCTTGTCGCTCTGCTGGTAGTCCAGCTGAGACTTTGCCACGGTGAGCAGGTCCTCGGCCCAGTTGCCGTTCAGGGCCACGTTGGCCGCGGCCTGCCATTCCTCGGCAGTCTCCACGTCGGCCTGGGTATCGGCCAGGCACTCCACGGTGTGGTGGTGCTCCGGGATGGTGCACACCAGCTCCTCGGTGTAGCAGGCGTCGGTGTGGTGATGCAGCACCGGCTCGTCCGGGGTGGTCTCGGCCGGCTCAGTGGGCAGGTCCACCACGGGGCGGCTGGCAGGCATTTCCTGATAGGCGGGGTTGGGCTCCTCCACCAGTTCGCCTTCGTCCAGGCCGCACACCAGCTCATACTCGGTGGTGTAGCAGCTGTCGTCGTGGATATGCTCGAACTCGCCGCAGATGAGCGCACCGTACTCGTCAAAGCAGTCGTCGGTGTGCTCGTGCTCTTCCTGATAGCAGGTCAGCACCCGGTGCTCCTCGTAGCAGGCATCGGTGTGCTCATGGGGCACCCAGATGGTCTCCGGCTCGGTCTGCACCGGCTCTTCCGGCTCTTCCGGCTCGGCCGCGCTGTAGGCGGACACCGGATCGGCGCTGCTGTCCGAAGAGGTGACGGGCGTTTCCGGCTCGCCCTCCTCGTAACCGCAGGTGAGCACTTTTTCGTAGCAGGCCGCCGTGTGCTGGTGCTCCTCGTAGCCGCAGTGGTAGTCGGCAGTCATGGAGATGCCCACCCCATGGAGCTGCCAGTTGACGAACAGGGTGGTGAGCAGGGCCAGCACCAGCATCATGGCCACATAGCGCCGGGCCTGTACATGCTGCCTGCGGAACCGCTCGATCAACCCGTTGATGATATCCTTCATAGTAAACACGTCCTCTTGGTTCGCTCTGTGCCCTGGCAGCCGCACACCGCTGCAGGCCCACAGAAGGGTCCGTTTATCATTTGTGCAACAAAAGCGTCACAAAATTTGTTCGATACATTGTAATTATACCATTTTAAGGCGTTCATTTCAACTCAGGGGCGTGCTTCTCCGGCAAAAGAGTGCACACGATGCGCACCATGCAAGGGGTCAGGGGCAGCCACAGCACCGTGCAGCCCAGATTGAACAGGGTGTGGGCGTTGGCGATCTGCCGGGCCAGCACGGCGCTCTCCGGCCCGTGGGGCGAGACCAGCCGCACCAGCGCGGTGAACTGGGGCAGCAGCAGCCAGCACACCGCCGCCCCGGACAGGTTGAACAGGGCGTGGGCCGCCGCCAGACGCTTGGCGTCCCGGCTCTGCCCCACCGATGCCAGCACCGCCGTGACGGTGGTGCCGATGTTGTCCCCCAACAGCACCGGGATGGCTCCCGCAAGGCCCAGCAGGCACCCGCCGTCCGGCCCGGGGCGGTCGGCCGCCCGCTGCAGCACCGCAATGGTGGCGGAGCTGCTCTGCACGGCAAGGGTCATGCCCAGCCCTGCCAGCAGGCCCAGGCCGGGGCGGTGCCGCACCTGGGCCATCCACTGCCGGAACACCGGCCCCGCTGCCAACGGCTCCATGGCCTCGGCCATGACCGCGATGCCCTCAAACAGCAGGCCGAACGCAAACAGCGCCTGCCCGGCTGCGTGCAGACGCCCGCGCCCCGCGAACCAGAGCAGCAGCCCCGCCACCAGCAGCAGATACCGGGCATCCTCCAGCCGGAAGGCCAGCAATTGCGCGGTGACCGTGGTGCCGATGTTGGCTCCGAACACCACCGGCACGGCCCGCTGCAGGGTCAGCAGCCCGGCCCCCACAAGGCCCAGCACCAGCACCGTGACCGCCGAGCTGCTCTGCACCACCGCCGTGACCGCCGCCCCCGTGAGCACCCCGGCCAGCGGGTGGGCCGTGAGCCGGGCAAGAGCCTGCCGCAGGGTGTCCCCCGCCGCCTGCTGCAAAGCGTCCGTGAGGGTGTCCATACTGTATAAGAAAAGTGCCGCCCCGCCGAACAATTGCAGGATCATCCACAAACGCTGTTCCATGCCCGATGCCCCCTTTGCTTTATGTGTATGCGGGACACAAACGTTTGTGAACTTTTGTGAAACAATCCCTGCAGGGGGTTGCAATCCGGCCTGCAAAAGCCTATTATTATCAAGCGTTAACAGTTAACAGCTGTTAAGCAATTTTTGAGAGGAGGGATCGCGTGTCTGAGGAATCCACGTTGAGTTTCCGTGGGCTTTGCCGCTACATCCACCGGCTGAGCAAAGCATCCAAGGCCGGCATGAAGGCCGCTCTGGCCGACTGCCCCAAGTGCCACTTTCCCATGCTGGAAGGGCTGCTGGGCTGCATTCGTCTCCATGGACAGGATGGTGCCGTTTATATCTCCGATCTTGTTCAGGAGCTTCATCAACCGCTTCCTGCCATTTCCCGCACGGTGCGGCAGATGGAGCAGGACGGCCTTGTGGAACGCTTGGCCGACCCTGCCGACCGCCGCAAGACGCTGGTGCGTTTCACGCCCAAGGGATACGAGGCCTGCCGACAGTGCGAGGCTGCTCTTGGGGACTACTTTTCCAGTGTCATGGCCCGGCTGGAGCCGGAACAGCTGGCCCAGATGGAAGCGCTGCGCGGCGCGCTGATGGAAGCCATTCTTGCGGAAAATGCTGCGCGTACCACCAAACCGAAGGGAGAACCAAACCATGACAAAGATCTTTAAGCAGCTGGCCCGTCACTGGGCCGTCTGCCTCGTGGTGTTCGCACTGCTGTTCGTGCAGGCGTACTGCGATCTGTCGCTGCCGGACTACACCAGCAAGATCGTGGACACCGGCATCCAGCAGGGCGGCATCGAAAGCCCCCTGCCCGACACAGTGCGCCAGAGCACGCTGGATGCCCTCTCGCTGCTGATGCGCGAGGAGGACGCCGCTGCCTTCCAGAACGCCTACACCGCCGACGGCGATGTGCTGCGCCTGCGCACCGACCTGACCGCCGACGAGCGCACTGCGCTGGAAGATGCTGTGACCACGCCGGACATCGTGCTGTATCTGGCGGCCGCCCAGGCAGCCAACACCCCCGCCGGGCAGACCGGCATGGGCATGACCGGCCTTGCGGACCTGCAGGCCTCCGGTGCCGACCGCAATACCGACATGGAAACCGAGACTGTGGCCCCCACGGCGGAGGACCTGGACACCGTGTGCGGCCAGTTTGCCGCCATGAGCCAGATGCCCGGCTTCAGCCGCGACGCCGTGCAGCAGCAGCTGACCGGTGCCATCGGCCAGCTGGACGACACCATGGTGGAGAACCTGAAGAGCCAGGCTCTGCTGCTGGTGGGGCTGGAATACGAGGCCCAGGGCATTGCCCACGATGTGCAGATGCACTATTTATATAAGGTAGGCGGCCAGATGCTGGCCCTGACCCTGCTGATGGTGGCCGTGTCCATCGCGGTGGGCTTCCTGGCCTCCCGGGTGTCCGCCGCCATCGGCCGCGACCTGCGCCGCGAGACCTTCTCCAGCGTCATCCACTTCTCCCATGCGGAGATCGAGAACTTCTCCACCGCGTCCCTCATCACCCGCACCACCAACGACATCCAGCAGGTGCAGTTCGTCTGCGTCATGCTGCTGCGCATGGTGGCCTATGCGCCCATTCTGGGCATCGGCGGTGTGCTCCATGTGGTGGGCAGCCGCTCGGGCCTTTCCTGGATCGTGGTGCTGGACGTGGCTTTGCTGCTGCTGCTCATCCTCTTCCTGATGAACGTGGCCATGCCCAAGTTCAAGATCATGCAGACGCTGGTGGACCGGCTGAACCTCGTCAGCCGCGAGGTCCTGACCGGCATCATGCCGGTGCGTGCCTTCAGCCGCGAACAGTTTGAGGAACAGCGCTTCGACAAGGCCAACAAGGACCTGATGGGCACCCAGCTGTTCACCAACCGCGCCATGGTGGCCATGATGCCCTTTATGACCCTGATCATGAACGGCACCAGCCTGCTCATCGTCTGGTTCGGCGGCAAGGCCATGGACAACGGCACCATGCAGGTGGGCGAGATGATCGCCTTCATCACCTACACCATGCAGATCGTCATGTCCTTCCTGATGCTGGCCATGGTGGCCGTCATGCTGCCCCGTGCCGGTGTGGCCGCAGACCGCATCGACGAGGTCATCCGCACCAAGGCCACCATCCACGACCCGGACGAAGCCGACGCCAAGGCCGCAAAGGAGCACAAGAACTGGCAGGGCGTGGTGGAGTTCCACGACGTGAGCTTCCGCTTCCCCGGTGCCGACAGCGACGCACTGGAGCACATCAGCTTTACCGCAAAGCCCGGCGAGACCACTGCCATCATCGGCTCCACCGGCTGCGGCAAGAGCACCCTGCTCAACCTGATCCCCCGCTTCTACGACGTGACCGGCGGCAGCGTGACCGTGGACGGCATCGACGTGCGCCAGATGCCCCAGGCACAGCTGCACGACCTGCTGGGCTATGTGCCCCAGAAGGGGGTGCTGTTCAGCGGCACCATCGACAGCAACCTGAAGTTCGGCGGGGACCACATCACCGACGCCGCCGTGAAAAAGGCCGCTGCCATCGCACAGGCCACCGAGTTCATCGACGCAAAGCCGGAGGGCTACCAGAGCCCCATCGCACAGGGCGGTTCCAACGTGTCCGGCGGCCAGAAACAGCGCCTGTCCATCGCCCGTGCCATTGCCAAGGACCCCAAAATTTATCTGTTCGACGACAGTTTCTCGGCTCTGGACTTCAAGACCGACGTGGCCCTGCGCCGCGCCCTGAAGGCCCAGACCGACAACGCCACCGTCCTCATCGTGGCACAGCGCATCTCCACCGTGCTGCACGCAAACCAGATCCTGGTGCTGGACGAGGGCCGTCTGGTGGGCAAGGGCACCCATGCCCAGCTCATGGCCAGCTGCCCGGAGTATCAGGAGATCGCCCGCAGCCAGCTGAGCCAGAAGGAACTGGACCTTGAACCACTGAATACGGAAAAGGAGGGTGTGTGATATGCCAAGACCCGGACGCATGACCACCGAGCGCGCCAAGGACTTCAAGGGCACGCTGCAGCAACTGATCGGCACCATGGGGCACTACAAGCTGCCCCTGATCACCGCCATTGTCTTTGCCATTCTGTCCACCATTTTTAATATTGCCGGACCCAAGGTGCTGGCCAAAGCCACCACGGCCCTTGCCACCGGCTGGATCGCCAAGCTGCGCGGCACCGGCAGCATCGACTTCGGGTATATCGGCCGGGTGCTGCTGTTTTTGCTGGGCATGTACCTGCTGAGCAGCGCCTTCAGCTTTATCCAGGGCTGGCTGATGACCGGCCTTTCCCAGAAAGTCTGCTACGACTTCCGCCGCCAGATCAGCCAGAAGATCGACCGCCTGCCCCTGGCCTACTTTGAAAAGCGCACCGTGGGCGAGGTGCTGTCCCGCATCACCAACGACGTGGACACCCTGGGCCAGAGCCTGAACCAGAGCATCACCCAGCTCATCACCAGCGTGACCACCATGATCGGCGTGCTGATCATGATGCTGTCCATCAGCCCCCGCATGACCCTGATCGCCCTGCTGATCCTGCCGGTGTCGCTGGCACTGGTGCTGCTGGTGGTCAGGTTCAGTCAGAAGTACTTCAAGGCCCAGCAGGCCACCCTGGGCGTGGTGAACGGCCAGGTGGAAGAGATCTACTCCGGCCACAACGTGGTCAAGGCCTTCAATCGCGAGGCCGTGGTGCTGAACGACTTCAACGCCGCCAACGACAAGCTGTACGAATCCGCCTGGAAAAGCCAGTTCCTCTCGGGCCTGATGATGCCCATCATGAACTTTGTGGGCAACCTGGGCTATGTGGCGGTGGCCATCGTGGGCAGCATCTTTGCCGCCAACGGCACCATCACCATCGGCGACATCCAGGCCTTCATCCAGTACGTCAAGAACTTCACCCAGCCCATCCAGCAGCTGTCGCAGGTGTCCAACATGCTGCAGAGCATGGCCGCTGCCGCCGAGCGGGTGTTCGAGTTCCTGAACGAGCCGGAAGAGGACCAGACCGCCGACCCGGCCCGCCGGGCAGACCCCGCCTGCATCGACGGTCAGGTGACCTTCGACCACGTCAAATTCGGCTACACCCCGGACAAGACCATCATCCACGACTTCAGCTGTACGGTGAAGCCCGGCCAGAAGGTGGCCATCGTCGGCCCCACCGGCGCGGGCAAGACCACCATGGTCAAGCTGCTCATGCGCTTCTACGATGTGGACGCCGGCTCCATCACCCTGAACGGCCACGACGTGCGGGACTTTGACCGCAGCGCTCTGCGCGAGGGCTTCGGCATGGTGCTGCAGGACACCTGGCTGTTCAAGGGCACCATCATGGAGAACATCCGCTACGGCCGTCTGGACGCCACCGACGAGGAGGTCATTGCCGCCGCCAAGGCTGCCAACGCCGACCACTTCATCCGCACCCTGCCCGGCGGCTACCAGATGGAGCTGAACGAGGACGCCTCCAACGTGAGCCAGGGCCAGAAGCAGCTGCTGACCATCGCCCGCACCATCCTGGCCGACAACCGCATCCTGATTCTGGATGAGGCTACCAGCAGTGTGGACACCCGCACCGAGCAGCGCATCCAGACCGCCATGGACCGCCTGATGGAGGGCCGCACCAGCTTTGTCATCGCCCACCGTCTGTCCACCATCAAGGACGCCGACCTCATCCTGGTGATGCGGGACGGCGACATCGTGGAGCAGGGCACCCACGACCAGCTGCTGGACGCCGGCGGCTTCTATGCCGACCTGTACAACAGCCAGTTCGAGGACGTGGTGGAGTAACACGAACGATTTGAAATGCCCTCCGCGTTGCTCTGGGCATCTTCAGCGGAAATATTATTTTAGATTTTGCAAATCCGGCAGGGCTGCGGCCCCGCCGGATTTGCCTTTTCACGGGAAGGGTCGTTCCGGGCAGCGGCATCGTGGCTGCTGTTGGCCTGCGGCCAAAACGCAGCGAGAACAGGTGCTTTTACGGGATGAACCCTCTCAGTCAAAGCCTTGCGGCTTTGCCTGAGAGGGTTCAGTCCTCCACCGGTTCCAGCTTCATGCCGAACAATTTTTCAGAGAGCAGGGGCAGCAGGTGCTGTAACTGACGCACATATTCCTCCACCACCGGATCAGGCTCCGCTTTTGTAACGATACCAAACCGCATTCCCTTGTTCCAATCCAGAACAAACACCTGCTCAAGATTCGGTCTGCGGTAGTACACCGCCGGGGTCAGCATCAGGCTTGGCAGCTTATACTGCACACTTTTTACGCCGCGGATGATCTCTGCCCGCCGCCTCGAAGCCTCGTGCAGCAATGCCGTCTCATACAGTGATTGCTCCGGTGTTCCAGCAAACATCCACCGATATTTTACCGCCTGCTCCAATGGAATGTGTCCGCGGGGCACCTCTGGCGGCGTATGGAACGGGATGCCGATCTCCGGCATATAAACTGCCGGGTAAAAATGCAGACCTCCTGCTGCGATCTCCGCACACTCGATCTGCAGCGAAAGATCGATCTCACCGTTCAGCAGTGCACGCCCGATATCCTTTCGGTTGGCACAGCTGTACATCAAGGGGGAAAATCGGGTGCTCAGCTCTTCTGTGACGGCAAACAGGTCAAATCCCAGCATCTGCAGCGGCATATTCTGATGCCCGATCAGCAGATGCCGTTTGGGCGGGTTTGCATTCCGTTCCGCTGCCTGCGCACAGTTTACTGCATCATCGTATAATTCCAGCAGTTGCTTTGCCTTTGGATAAAATTCCCATCCTGCCGGAGTCAGCACCACCCGGCGCTGCGCGTGCTGAAACAGCTGGACTTTCAGCTGTGCCTCCAACACACGGATCTGCTGAGACAGCGCAGATTGTGACAAAAACAGCGCATCTGCCGCCTCCGAAAAACTATCCAGTTCCACGATTCTCACAAATCCCTGCAATGCCTTCAAGCTCATGGTGTTGCTCCTTTTGCAATAAATAAGTTTTGCTTCATTATAATATAATTTATTTGAATTGTAAAATCCTTCCGTCATCGCTATAATTGTTAAAGATTCCGCAATCCTTGTGCATTGCGGAAGGACAAAGAAGAATTCAAACAATGAAGAGAAAGAGAGCATACCTATGAACAAGATCTCCCGCAAAGGCTTTCTGAAGATCGCCGC
>UMHS01033049.1_pt1 | contig 19250 bp, 16 predicted proteins | sample 1965611 | NCBI WGS metagenome assembly UMHS01 (sample SAMEA4836106, study PRJEB28245) | human gut metagenome | biome: gut microbiome; material: fecal sample | place: Denmark | collected 2008
CGGAAGTGGTGGGTCTCACGGTGATAACCAACCACTTTCTGTGCCTGTGTTCAAAATGAACACGACCACATTTTGTGGGTGGTTTCAAACCAATCCACAAAGACGGTGGGATTTACAGGAAAAATACCACTGTATGTGAAATTCGTCAAGAGGGTTTTGGAAAATCCCTATTCTCACACTCATCCACCCTATCATGTGGGGAACCACGGGCATGATCTTGTGATCATGCGTTCTCCCAAAATGCTGACCCCAAATGAATACGATGTGTTTTTCAGCTTTCTGGAAAACACGGTGATGAAAAACGCATACTGACAGTAAAACCGCTCCGAGCGTTCTGCCCGGAGCGGTTTTGCGTCAGCAGTATTTATGCAGAACGGTCATAGACGGAGGGAGAAGTCATGCGTCCTTGCACAGCTTGGTCAATTCTTCGATGGCGGCATCCTCGTCCGGGCCATCGGCGGCGATGGTCACGGTCTCGCCGCACTTCACGGCCAGACCCATTACGGCAAAGATCTTCTTCATGTCGGCGACTTTGCCGTTCTTAGTCATAGTGACTTTGCTCTCAAAGCCTTTGGCAGCTTTGCTCAGGATACCGGCGGGACGGGCGTGCAGACCTTCTTTGTCCTGAATGGTGATATCGATGCTCTTCATAAAAAATCTCTCCTTTTTGGAATCGTTATTGTAAGTGCTCCAGCACATAGTTCATATCGGAAGTGGTCTTGAGCTGTTCCAGCGCATCCTCGTCTTCCAAAATCTCGCAGACATTGCCCAGCAGGTCGAGATGGTCGTTGCCGACACCGGCAATGCCGAACACGAGGTAGGCTTTTTCATCGCCGAAGTCCACGCCCTGCGGATATTGCAGCAGGACAACGCCGGACTTTTTAACGGTGCCCTTCTTCTGGCTGGTGCCGTGGGGAATGGCTACGCCCATGCCCATGTAGGTGCTCACCAGCTTTTCGCGCTCCACCATGGCATCGGCGTAACTGTCATCCACATAGCCGCGCTTTGCCAGCAGCGCACCGGCGGCACGGATGGCCTCCTCCTTGGTGACGGAGGGCAGACCCAGCTGGATGTCCTCCGCCTGGATCTTCATCACGGAACCGTTGGCTTTGGAAGCCTCGGTCACGGCAGCCGCCAGAGGGGCTACGGCTGCATTGCGCAGGTCGGATACGATCTCCTCATTGGCGGCAGCTTCGGCCTTGGCATCCAGTGCCGGGGTAGTGGAGGTCAGTGCATTGTACAATGCGTCCAGATGCGGATCTGCAAGGAAGTTATCCAATGTAACAAGCTGTGCCTGCGGGGCGCACTTGGCGGCACGGTCAGCCAGAACGCGCTGGCAGACCACCACGTCCGCGTCGGCGGGGATGGTATCCACGCTGGAGTTGGTCACGGTCAAGTCGGGGCGCTCCGCCTTAATGCGGTTGTGGAACTTGGTAGCACCCATGGCGCTGGAACCCATACCGGCATCGCAGGCAAAGACGATCTTGCGGATCTGACCGACATTTACGGCAGTAGGCTCAGGAATCTCGCCCTTAGCCTGTGCCTTCATCTCCTTCATTTCATTCTGGGCATCGGTCAGGCTCTTGGTGTGACCGGAGGTCGCTTTCAGAATGACCGAGGACAGGATAAAGGAGACTGCACCGGCGATGACAACGCCCAGCAGAACGGTGAGAATGGAATCCCGGGGAGCCATTGCCATGTAGGCGATGATGGAACCGGGAGAAGCAGGACCGGACAGACCTGCACCGGTCATAGAGTAGAACAGGATGGCGCAGAAGTTGCCCACGATGGGGGCGATGATGATCACGGGGTTCATCAGGATGTAGGGGAAGTAGATCTCGTGGATGCCGCCCAGCAGGTGGATGATCACAGCACCGGGAGCGGACTGGCGGGTGGTGTCGTCCTTGCAGAAGAAGCAGTAGGCCAGCAGGACACCAAGACCGGGACCGGGGTTGGCTTCCAGCATATACATGATGGAACGACCGGTCTCAGCAGCCTGACTTGCACCGATGGGGCTGAAGATGCCGTGGTTGATGGCGTTGTTCAGGAACAATACCTTGGCAGGCTCAATAAAGATGGACACCAGCGGCAGCAGGCTGTGCGCCACAAGGAAGTCCACACCGGCGGTCAGCACGGTGAGGATGGCAGTCATGAACGGGCCGATGACGTAGTAGCCGAGGATGGCCAGCAACATACCCAGAATGCCGATGGAGAAGTTGTTGATCAGCATCTCGAAACCGGCGGGGATATGGCCTTCCACCTTCTTATCGAATTGCTTGATGACCCAGCCGGCCAGAGGGCCCATGACCATGGCGCCCATCAGCATGGTGTAGTCCGAGCCGCAGATGCAGCCCACCACGGCGGCGCTGGCTGAAAGCATCGGGGTCAGCCGCCGCACCGTGCTGCGGGAGCTGCCCGCTGTGGAGCAGTGGATGCAGGCTGCCGGGGCGCATTTTGTGCGAAATCCCGGCAAGGGTCTGCTGCTGGATGAAGCGCCGGAGCGGCGAGACGCACTGCGCACCCAGCTGAACAGCGGCGACAGGAAAAAACTTTCCCGCGCAGAGCGGCGGCAGCAGCTTTTGACAAGGCTGCTCAGCGAGCAGGAGCCCTGCAAAACAGCGGTACTGGCACGGGCGCTTGGCGTTTCGGAAAGCACGCTGTCTGCAGACTTGGATGAACTTGAGACCAAGCTACACCCCTACCGGGTGGAGATGTTCCGCCGCCCCGGCGTGGGGGTCTGGCTGCAGGGGGATGCTTCTTCCTACCGGAGGGTGGTGTCTGCCCTGCTGCGCAGCAGTATGCCGGAAAAGGAACTGGCAGAGGTGCTCTGCGGACGGATGCCGGAAAACGAGATCTTCTCGACCCTGCTGGATACAAAAACGGCCGAAAAGGTCTGGGCGGTTTTGCAGCAGTTTGAACAGGAAGAACAGCTCCATCTGCCGGATGCAGGTTTTCTGGCGCTGGCGATCCATTGCACCCTGACCATTCAGCAGCTGCGGCAGGGCGGCGACAAGGGCAGCGCCCCCCAGAGGGCTGCGCCCGGCGGGCAATCATGCTGCCCGGCTGGTGGCGGCGCTGAACCGCGCTTTCGGGCTGACCCTGCCGCCTGAGGAAGCGCAGTATCTGGAACTGTATCTCTCCGCCTATCTGGGCGCAGAGGACCCTTGGGGTAGCGCACAGGAGATGGAGTTGCGGAATCTGGAAGCCGCCCTTATCCGGGAAATGGAAAAGGCGCTGCACACAGACCTTTCCGGTTACACCTCCCTGCGGGATGACCTGTACTGCCACCTGCGCCCCATGCTGCTGCGGGTGGAGCAGAACATTCGTACCGAAAACCCCCAGCTGGACACCATCCGCACCGACTACCCCGGCCTGTGGAAAGCCACCCGCGCCGCCTGTGATGCGGTGCAGCAGCAATTCGTCCTGCCCGCCATCTCGGACGACGAAGCGGCCTACCTTGCCATGCACTTTGGTGCAGTGCTGGAACAGAATGCCATGTTCCGGCTGCGGCTGCGGGTGGTAGTGGCCTGTCCGCTGGGCATGGGTTCCAGCCGCTTTCTGGCTTCCCGGCTGGGAAACGAGTTTCCCTCTTTGCAGGTGGAGGGGTGCTGCTCGGTGCGGGAGCTGAACGCCGCCGACCTGCGTCGGAGAAAAATCGACTTCATTATCTCCACCGTGCCGCTGGAACTGGATTACCCGGCGGTGTGCATCAGCCCTTCCCTGCTGGAACCGGATCGTGCCGTGCTGAAGGACGCTATCACGCGGTACAGCCAGAACCGCGCAGAACCGGAACCGGCGGTGCAGCCTGTGCAGGATGCACCGCACGCAGGCTCCAAGCTGCAGTATTATGCGCGCCTGACCCGGTCCATGACCGGGCTGCTGGAATATCTGACCATCCAGCCCGTCAAGGCTCCCGGCAGCCGCGCTGCCCTCATCCATGCAGCGGCGCAGCTGTTCTGCCCGCAGGAAGCGGACGCCCGGCTGGTGGAGCAGCAGCTTCGCCGCCGTGAAACGCTGGGCGATACCTACATCAAATCCCTGTATGCCCTGCTGCTCCATTGCAGGACAAGTGCGGTAAAGGACTGCCGCTTGGGCTATCTGCAGGCACAGCCGCCGGTCTATGAGCCGGGGCGCATCGTGCTGGGGGCACTGGTGCTGCTGGCTCCGGACGACGGGAACGGCGTCCCGGTGGAGGTCATGCAGAATGTCAGCGGGCAGCTGATCGAAACGCCCCGGCTGATGGAGGCACTGCTCACAAGCGTGTGCATCCGGATGTAGCCGAGCACCCCGCCATCATGGGTCACGAGTTCGCCGGTGATATCGTCAAGGTGGGCAAGGCGCATCAGGACAAGTTCAAGCCCGGCATGAAGTTCACCCTGCAGCCCGCCCTGAACTACAAGGGCACCATGTGGAGCCCCGGCTACTCCTACGAGTTCTTCGGCGGCGACGCCACCTACTGCATCATCCCTGCCGAGGTCATGGAACTGGGCTGCCTGCTGGAGTACAAGGGCCGTGCTTACTACGAGGCTTCTCTGGCCGAGCCTATGAGCTGCTCCATCGGTGCTTTCAACGCCGCCTACCACACCAAGATGGGTGTGTACCATCACGATATGGGCATCAAGAAGGGTGGCAAGCTGGCGATTCTGGCCGGTGCAGGCCCCATGGGTCTGGGTGCTCTGACCTACGCACTGCACCGTGATGTGCGCCCCGGCATGGTGGTGGTCACCGATATCAACGAGGATCGTCTGGCCCGTGCGGAGTCCCTCTTCCCCCCGAAGGAGGTCAAGGAGAAGGACGGCATCGACCTGTACTTCGTCAACACCGCCAACATGGCAGACCCCGCTGCCGAGCTGCGGGAGCTGACCGGCGGTACCGGCTTTGATGATGTGTTCTGCTACGCCCCCATCGCGCCGGTGGTGGAGCTGTCCAGTGCTGTGCTGGGTCGTGACGGCTGCCTGAACTTCTTTGCAGGCCCCACCGACAAGCAGTTCAGCGCCAAGATGAACTTCTACGATGTGCACTACAATTCTACCCATGTCATGGGCACCACCGGCGGTAATACCGCCGACATGATCGAGTCGCTGGAACTGACCGCCGCTAAGCGCATCGACCCGGCTGTGATGGTCACCCACATCGGCGGTCTGAACGCCGCTGCCGAGACCACCCTCAACCTGCCCAAGATCCCCGGCGGCAAAAAGCTGATCTACACCCACCTGACCATGCCCCTCATCGCCCTGACCGATCTGCGTGCCAAGGGCGAACAGGACAACGACCCCCGCTATACCGCACTGGCTGACATCGTGGATGCCCACAACGGCCTGTGGTGCCCGGAAGCAGAGGAATATCTGCTGGCAAACTTCAACCCGGAGGACTAAGCAGAACGTGCCATGGGACAGGACAAACGCAGACAGGAGGAATCCCCCATGGAACAACGCCGCAATCAAATCGTGGAGCTGGTGAACCGCAAAGGCAGCATTAGCTTTGCCCAGCTCAAGGAAGCTTTCCCTTCCGTTTCGGAAATGACCCTGCGCACCGACCTGAAAGCACTGGATGAAGCCCGCCGTGTGGTGCGGGTGCATGGCGGTGTCAAGTCGGTGGAGCAGGTGGTAGGTACAGACGACCTGCTGAGCCGCCGTTCCGCCCGCAATGCCGAAGCAAAGCAGATCATTGCCGAAAAAGCCGCTGCTCTGCTGCGCCCCAACACCACCCTGTTTCTGGATTCCGGCAGCACCGCCACAGCAGTGGCCCGGTGCATCCCGGATCAGCCCATGCTCATCTACACCAGCGGCCTGAGCTGCGCCATGGAGCTGGCAAAGCTGGAAAAGCCCCATGTGTCCCTGCCGGGCGGCAGCCTGAACCGGTTCAGCCTGAGCGTCTGCGGTGCACAGAGCATCCAGACGATGGAGGGCATCAACTTTGATCTGCTGCTGCTGGGCGTGACCAGTTACAGCCCGGAAACCGGTTTTACCTGCGGCGTGGAGGATGAAGCACGGCTCAAGCAGACCGTGCTCCGCCGCTGTGAGCAGAAAGCCGTGCTGCTGGATTCCTCCAAGATCGGACTGAAAAGCACATTCCACATCTGCGAGCTGTCCGATATTGATATTGTGATCTCGGACGGAAAGCTGCCCGTAGAATTTTTACAGGCCTGCCGGAACGCAGGCGTAACAGTACTATAAAAGGAGCGTTATTATGAAGATCATCCGCGCAAAAGATTATCAGGATATGTCCCGCAAAGCGGCCAACATCATCTCCGCACAGGTCATCATGAAGCCGGACTGTGTACTGGGTCTTGCCACCGGCGGCACCCCGGTGGGCACTTATGCCCAACTGGTGGACTGGTACAACAAAGGCGATTTGGATTTCTCCGAGGTCACTACTGTCAATCTGGACGAGTACCGCGGCCTGCCCAAGGAGCATCCCCAGAGCTACTGGTATTTCATGAATGAGAACCTGTTCAGCAAGGTGAATATCGACCCGGCCAAGACCAACCTGCCGGACGGCACCAATCTGGACACTGCCGCCGAGTGTGCCCGTTACAACGGTATCATCCACAAGCTGGGCGGCATCGACCTGCAGCTGCTGGGCATCGGCCCCAATGGTCATATCGGCTTCAATGAGCCGGGCGAAGCCTTTGAGCTGGAGACCCACTGCATCGACCTTGCGCCCACTACCATCGAAGCCAACAAGCGCTTCTTTGACGGCAACGAGGCCCTTGTCCCCAAACAGGCATACACCATGGGCATCAAGACCATCATGCAGGCACGCAAGGTGCTGGTGGTAGCCAACGGTAAAGCCAAGGCACAGGCCGTCAAGGACGCCGTGACCGGCCCTGTGACCCCTGCCTGCCCCGGCAGCATCCTGCAGCTGCATCCGGACTGCATCCTTGTGGCAGACGAGGAAGCACTGAGCCTGCTGTAAACTCCCAAAGCCAACTTCTTCATTTACCATAACTTTGCTTAAGATCCAACCAAAGCACAGAAAGGGCCGGACTCGTTGCACGGGTCCGGCTCTTTCTGTCAGAAATAAGATTTATCTTGCAATCTTACGCAAAGAGCAACTCCAAAAGAGCCGTCATGGAGATGGTGGGTTCGCCTGCTGCGGGATTTACGCTGAAAATACGCTGAAAAGAGGTCACCCCGATCGGTGGCCTCTTTTTTGCTGCCGCGAACTGTCTGGCTGCGGCAGCGGATAACAGCAATGTCCATTGCGCTTTGTTTTGCCCGGATGCGCACCCGCAGAAAGCTCTCCCTCGTCAAACTGCCCAAAATACGGCCTTAAAAGTTTACTTGACACAATTTTCAAATCAATATATAATTGGGTCAGAGACCAATTATAGAAAAGGATGATTTCCAATGGCGCGCAGATACGACAGCAAAGAAGCAAAACGGCGGATCCTGACCGCCTGTGTCCGGCTTTTTCTGGAAAAAGGCTACACGAACACCAAGGTGGCAGAAATTTTAAAGGAAGCAGATGTTTCCGCCGGGTCGTTCCAGAATATTTTCCGCACCAAGGACGGTGTGCTGACCGAGCTGATCGGCATGATGTTCAGCAGGCAGTTCGGCGCGGTAAGGCCGCTGGCGGCAAACGCCCCCTCGCCGGTGTACCTCTACGCGGTGGAGACGGCTTTGCAGCTGGCGGTGACCGAGCTGAGCGAGAATCTGCGGGATATCTATGTGGAAGCGTACACCTTCCCCGCCACGGCGGAGATCATCCACCGCAGCACCACGGCCGAGCTGCAGGCGGCGTTCAGCGCGTACCTGCCCGGGTGCGCCGAGTGCGATTTCTACGAGATGGAGCTGGGCACGGCTGGCATGATGCGCGGCTACATGGCACGGCGGTGCGACCCCTACTTTACACTGGAGCGCAAAATACGGCGCTATCTGAGTATGAGTCTGAGTGCGCTGCAGGTCCCCGCGCAGGAGCGCGAGCAGGTCATCGCTTTTGTGGCGGAGATCGATATGCTTGCCCAGGCGCGGAAGGTGGTAGATGCCGTGCTTGCATCGCTGTCCGTGCAGTTTGATCTGAAAGGATAACAAGGTTTGATGACAAGGAGGGAGTAACATGAAAAAATGGCTGATCCGGTGTTTGACGGTGCTGGCAATGGTGTGCCTGATACCGGGGATCGTGTTAAAAGCGGCGGCAGAAACAACCACGGTGCGCTGCAAAAACTGTGGGAGTACGGAGACACGTGAGATCCTCGGATACAGAAAATATGATTCGAACAGTCATAGGGTTTATGTAACTGAATGCCAGAACTGCCACAACGATGGCAATGTTTCGTATTTAAAGGTACATACCGGCGGTACCGAAACGCCCACCTGCACCAAAGGCAAAACCTGCGAAAAATGCGGCGCGGAATACGGCGAAAAAGACCCAAATAATCACGATTTGGTGCATCACGATGCAAAAGCCCCCAGCTGTACGGAAATCGGCTGGAACGCTTACGAAGCCTGCTCCCGTTGTAACTATACCACCACCTATCAGGAGCTGCCCGCACTGAACCATGATTTGGAGCAGCACGCAGCAAAAGCCCCTACCTGTACGGAAATCGGCTGGGATGCTTACGAAACCTGCTCCCGCTGCGACTATACCACCCGCAAAGAGCTGCCCGCACTGAACCATGCTCTGGAGCAGCACGCAGCAAAAGCTCCTACCTGTACGGAACCCGGCTGGGATGCTTACGAAACCTGCTCCCGCTGCGACTATACCACCCGCAAAGAGCTGCCCGCGCTGAATCATGATCTGGAGCAGCACGCAGCAAAAGCCCTACCTGTACGGAAATCGGCTGGGATGCTTACGAAGCCTGCTCCCGCTTCGGCTGCAACTATACCACCCGCAAAGAGCTGCCCGCGCTGAATCATGATTTGAAGCAATACGCAGCAAAAGCCCCTACCTGTACGGAAATCGGCTGGAATGCTTACGAAACCTGTTCCCGCTGCGACCATACCACCTATACAGAACTGCCCGCGCTGAACCATGATTATCAGGCTGTTACCGTAGCCCCCACCTGTGAAGCAGACGGCTATACTGTTTTTACCTGCAGCCGCTGCAAAGACAGCTACACCGCAGACCCGACCGATCAGCTGGGGCACCAGTTCGGTGCATGGTCCCCGAACGGAACCGGCTCTCAGAGCGCCAGTTGTCTGCGGCAGGGCTGCGCGCACACTGGCAGCACGGATTGCCGGAAGTTTACTTTCCGCACTGCGGAAGGCGAAACGCTGACCTTCTGCCCCGTGTGCGGGCAGGCAGAAAACGCCGCGCAGCTGGAAATGATCGAAGCGGCAACGGCGTGGGCTAACAGCGGCAGTCTTTCTGCGGAGGATGTGACCGCACGGACGAACGGGGAATACCTGAGTGTGGCCTTTGAAACCGCAGGCAGCCTGACGCAGCCCACCGGTCGGGTAAGGCTCGCGCTGCCCGCCGGATTGCTGGAAGGCAAAACGCTTGTGCGCATTGCCCCGGACGGCACACAGACGGAGATGCCTTTTGAAACAGAGCGCGGAACGATCATCCTTACGCTGGATTTTGCAAACAGCGAGCTGCCCGTAATGCTCTTCCGGCTGGTACCCCAGCCCACCGCCCTCTGAACGCTTTTGCAGCGCGCAAACGATAAACCATAAAATGCCCGCCCACCGTGGTTTTCCACAGGTGGGCGGGCATTCTTTTGTGCCTTTTTGGGCATAAAAATACCCCCGGAGGATGCAGCGTTTTTTACGCTGTCTACTCTGGGGGCAGGATAGCAAGCGCTGCGCGGCAGCTCCCGGAAGCGGACACTGTCTTGCTGAAAAAGCACTTCCTAGCGCTGCTCCTCCGGCGGGCAGCAGCTCTCCCGGGGGATGAGCTTGTGCGGCACGATGATCTTTGTGGCCAGAAGGTTCGGGTTCTCGATGTGGTTGATGGTCTGGCTGGCAGCCTCCATGCCCAGCTGGTAGGGGTTGACGTCCACGGTGGTCAGCTGTGGGCTGCCCTGCCCTTTGTTGCGGAGTGCCCCTTGGCAAACCGGACGGGATTGCGCTATAATAGAGCCGTAACAGTTCCACAAAGGTGTGGTAAGGGAGGTGCGGTCATGATCCGGGTGGCGATCGTAGAGGACGACGCGGAGGTACAGGGGGTATTGCAGGAGTATGTCCGGCGGTATACCCGGCAGTACGGGACAGAGTTTGAAGTGACGGTCTTTGCGGACGGCGTGGATATTCTGGAGGATTACCGCGCGGTCTACGACATTATTTTTCTGGATGTGGAGATGAAGCATCTGGACGGCATGACCACGGCCGAGCGCATCCGGCAGATGGATGCAGACGTCATCCTGATCTTCATCACCAATATGGCGCAGTACGCCATCCGGGGCTACTCGGTGGGAGCGCTGGACTATGTGCTGAAGCCGGTGCCCTACTTTGCCTTTTCGCAGCAGCTGCTCAAGGCGGTTGCCCGGCTGGAAAAGCGGGCAAAGCACTACCTGACCGTGCCGGTGGAGGGCGGGCTGCGCCGGCTGGACACCGCAAGCATCTATTATCTGGAAAGCGAGGGGCACCGGGTGCATTTTTATACCGATGAGGGCGATTTTTCCGCCCCCGGCACCCTCAAGGCCTTTGAGGAAAAGCTGGCAGACTGCCCCTTTGCCCGCTGCAACAGCGGCTATCTTGTCAATCTGGCACAGGTGCGGGAGCTGCGGCAGAGCACCGTGCAGGTGGGCCCCTGCGAGCTGCAGGTCAGCCGCCCCAAGCGTAAGGCTTTTCTTGCCGCACTGACCGATTACATCGGAGGTGAAGGCTCATGACCGCGCTGCCGGATATCCCCCGGCTGTACACCGCCCTTGCCGAGTGTCTTGCGGTGCTGCTGTTCACCCCGGCGCTTGCGCCCCGCTTTTCCAGAGCGGTCACCGGGGGTGTCACCCTGCTGTGGGCGGCGGTGCTGTCGGCCTTTCTGGGGCTGACGGGCGATGTGCCCGGCGGGCTCTGGATCCCCTGCATGGCAGCGGCCATCGGGTTTTCCTACCTATATCTATGGGGCATGTGGAACATCACTCTGCTGGAAGCCGGGTATCACTGCGCACGGGCGTTTATTCTGGCAGAGCTTGCCGCCAGCGTGGAGTGGCAGCTGCACTGCGCCCTCTGGCCCGCCCGCGGCCCATGGGAGCCGCTTTCTTTGCTGTTGCTGGCACTGGTGTATGGGACGCTGTTCGGCATCATGTGCTATCTGCAGCACCGCCGTCCCCAGCCCGCCGGGCACTTACAGATCGGCGGCAGCGCCGCCCTGACGGCGGTCATGCTGGCGCTGACTGCCTTTGCGGTAAGCAATCTGGGCTTTCTGCCCGGCAGCGAGATCAACATGAGCATTTTTTCCATCCGCACTCTGGTGGATTTTTCCGGCGTGCTGATCTTATCTGTGCAGCACGAGCAGCTGCAGGAGAACGCTTTGCACAGCGAGCTTGCCGCCATGGACGAGGTACTGCACCGCCAGTACGAGCAGTACAAGCGCAGCAAGGAGGGCATCAACCTCATCAACCGGCGGTACCATGAGCTGAAAGTCCAGCTTGCCCGCATCCGGGAGGAGCAGGACCAGACCAAGCAGAACGCTGCCATTGCCGCCATGGAGCAGAATATCCGCCAGTACGAGGCCGAGAACAAGACCGGCAACCCGGTGCTGGATACCCTGCTCACCGCCAAGACCATGGAATGCCAGCAGGAGAATATCACCATCACCAGCGTGGCGGACGGCAGGATGCTGGGCTTTCTCACCATCCGGGAGCTGTGCACCATCGTGGGCGTGGCGCTGGACAACGCCATTGCCGCCGTGCGCGCCGAGCCGGACCCCGAAAAGCGGCTCATCAAGGTGGCGGTGTACAGTCAGGGCGGCTTTGCCATGCTGCGGTTCGAGCATTATACAGAGGCCGCCCCCGCACTGGATGCGGACGGTCTGCCGCAGCAGGGGTCGGACCTGAAAAGCGTCCGCACCACCGTCGGGCAGCACGGCGGCAGCATGACGATGCACTGGGAAAACAACTGGTGCACCCTGCGGATCTTATTTCCGCTGCCCCAAAAGCAATAATATTTTTACGGCAGGTATCCCCTGCCGTTTTTTTGTCTGGCAGGGTGCACAAATACAATGTTGCAATATTTGTGTATTAGCACAATAAAATTTGAAACCTTATTGTAACTTTTGCAAATTGTGCAGTTGAAATGACAGGTTATGCTGGAAACATGTGAAAAGAAAATGAATATGCTATACTATAACCATCGTCAGAGATGCGGCCGCATCCAAAATCAGATTATTTGACTTGAAAGAAGTAGGAGGACACTACGGATGAAGAAGAAACGGATGTCCAACAAGACGTTTCGGAGAATCACGATTCCCGTCATGGCGGTGGTTCTTGCGGCACTGATCGTTGGCAATGTTGCTGCGTATTCGTACCGTGGACTGATTTCCACGCACTTTAACCACGATACGTTTAAAATCGTTGAAACCGGAGAGGATGTAGACAGCAACTACTTCCCGTGCGATTTCAGCAGTGAAGAAGAACTGAATGAGCACAATGGTCAGGTCGCTCAGAATATCGAGAGCGAGGGCCTCGTGCTTTTGGAAAACAACGGCGGTCTGCCGCTGAATAAAGGTGACAAAGTCAGCGTGTTCTCGGTTTCGTCTGTGAACATCGTCTATGGTGGTGCCGGTTCCGGTTCTGTGGATACTTCCACGGCACCGACGCTCAAGACGGCGTTGGAAAAGTCCGGACTGAGTGTGAATCCGACCCTGTGGGATTTCTACACCAAGAAGAGTGAGGACGGATATCAGCGTAGTGCACCGAACTGGCGCGGCGGTAAGTTTTCGATCAATGAAGTGCCTTGGGCAGATGTTGCATCTGCGGCGCAGTCCTCTTTTGATGAGTACAGCGATGCCGCAATCGTTGTGATCTCTCGTTCTGGCGGCGAAGGTTCCGACCTGACTGCTGTGAATTTTGCAGAGACCGCAGGCGTTGCGGACAACTCCGGCAACTATCTGGAACTGAGCACCGAAGAGGCGGATATGCTGAAGGCGGTCAATGACCAGTTTGATGATGTGGTGGTTGTGCTGAATGCCAATAATGCCATGGAGCTGGGCTGGCTGAGCCAGTATCCTAACATCAAGGCGGCGATCTGGGCCGGCGGTGTCGGTCAAACGGGTCTGTATGCCATTGCTGACGCACTGGTTGGCGATGTGGTTCCTTCCGGTCGTTTGGTGGATACTTATGCCGCAGATGCCAACAGCTCTCCCGCCGCACAGAATGCCGGCACAAACTTCTGGATCGAGAACGGCTTCTCCAATGAATCCGACCAGTACATTGTGTACGAGGAAGGCATCTATGTCGGCTACCGCTACTACGAGACCCGTTACGAAGATGTGGTTCTGGGTCAGGGTAACGCGGGCGATTACGACTATGCAAGCGAAGTCATCTATCCCTTTGGCTACGGTCTGAGCTATACCACCTTTGATTACAGCGATTTCTCTCTGACCCAGAACGGGGATACCTTCACCGCAAAAGTGAAAGTTACCAATACTGGCGATACTTACTCCGGAAAGGAGGTCGTTCAGCTTTATGCACAGTCTCCGTATACCGATTATGACCGCGAGAACAATGTGGAAAAAGCCTCTGTGGAGCTGGTTGGTTTCGCAAAGACGGACGTGCTGAAGCCGGGCGAATCTCAGGTCGTGGAGATTCAGGTGGACAAGGAAAGCCTGAAGTCCTATGACTATACCAATGCAAAGACCTATATTCTGGATGCAGGCGATTACTACTTTGCAGTGGGCCATGATGCACATGATGCCCTGAACAACATTCTAGCCGCAAAGGGCAAGACGGTTGCGGATGGCATGACCGCAGAAGGCGACAGCACGATGACCGCAGAGTGGAACAATGCCGCTCTGGATACCAAGACGTATGCTGTGGACAGCACCACGGGTACGGAAATCTCCAATAAGTTCGATTACGCCAACATTGCAAATTACGACGAATATTCTGATACCAAGTACCTGACCCGTAATGACTGGGTCGGCACGTTCCCGACTGCATTCTGCACGCGCGTGGACGAGACCACCGGCGAAAAGTACATTACTTTCCCGCAGGAGATCATTGATGCACTGTATCCCCAGTATACGGAGGACAAGGATGCCTATACGATGCCTGTCACGGGTGAGGAGAACACGGAAAATCTGACGCTTGCGCATTACCGTGATACGATGTTCGATGATGATTCGTGGAACGACATCCTGAATGTGATATCTGCCGATGATCTGGCTTACATGGTCCGCATGGGCGGCTATGGTACGCCGAGCCTGAACTATATCCTGAAGCCCGCCACCAAGGAAAAGGATGGCCCTGCCGGTATCTCTGCAACGCTGATCGGTGGTACGCAGGGAATGGCATATCCCACGGAAGTTGTGATTGGTTCCACATGGAATACGGATCTGGCCTATGAGATGGGTGTTGCGGTTGGCAATGATGCAATGTTCGCAGGAATTCAGGGCTGGTATGCACCGGCTATGAATATCCATCGAACTCCGTACAGCGGCCGTAACTTCGAGTATTACGCGGAGGATGGTTTCATCAGCGGTAAGATGGGTGCTTCCACGGTGGAAGGCGCTCAGAGCAAGGGCCTGTTCTGCTACATCAAGCACTTTGCAGTCAACGATACCGAGGGTGTGATCGATGAAAACATGAACATCAAGGGTTCGAAGGACGGCATTTCCGCATTCCTGAACGAACAGGCACTGCGTGAGCTGTACCTCGCACCGTTTGAAGAGAGTGTCAAGAGCGGTGAAACGCTGGGCGTGATGAACGCATTCAACCGCATCGGCACGAAATGGTGCGGTGCAAACTATGAACTCCTGACGGATGTTCTGCGGAACGAGTGGGGCTTCCATGGCATCGTGATCACGGACTTTGCTGGTCTGCCGGATTATATGGATATCAAGGCTGGCTTGCAGGCTGGTACCGATATGTGGATGAACACCAACGAAACTTCTTTTGATCTGGGAGATTATAAGAATGACCCGCAGATCATGACCTATCTGCGGAACGCCGCGCACGATATCTGCTATACGGTCAGCCACAGTGTCGCTATGAACGGTCTGTCTGAGACTTCTAAGCTGGTCAATATCACGCCGCTCTGGATGAAGTGGATGTACACGCTGGATGCCGTTGTCGCAGTTTTGGCAGTGGGCTGCATTTACTGGATGGTCCGCCGCAATAAGGACGAGCAGATGCACCCTGAAAATTATAAGCCATCCAAAAACATCAACGCCTAACGGATAAATTCTAACACGCAAGGGGGCGGCGGGTATCCGCCCGCCCCTTTTCTTTGTTCATCGTCAGGAGCCAAGCTATGAAACACGCAGACATCATTCAAACACTGAGTCTGGAACAGAAATGCGCCCTGCTGAGCGGCGGCACGGTGTTCACCACCCGGGCGCTGCCGGGCAAGGGCATCCCGGCCATTACCCTGTCGGACGGCCCCAACGGCGTGCGCAAGCAGGCGGGCGCAGCTGACCATCTGGGCCTGAACCCCAGTGTGCCCGCCACCTGCTTCCCCACCTCGGCCACCGTGGCCAACAGCTGGGACCCGGAGCTTGGCGAGGCTGTGGGCGCAGCCATGGGCGAAGAGGCAGCGGCACAGGGCGTGTCGGTGCTGCTGGGCCCCGGCCTGAACATCAAGCGCAGCCCCCTGTGCGGCCGCAACTTCGAGTATTTCTCGGAGGATCCCTACCTTGCCGGTAAGATGGCGGCGGCCTACGTCCGCGGCATCCAGAAAAACGGCATTGCCGCCTGTCCCAAGCACTTTGCCGTGAACAGTCAGGAGCTGCGCCGCATGGCCTCGGATTCCATTGTGGACGAGCGCACCCTGCGGGAAATTTACCTGACCGGCTTCGAGATGGTGGTCAAGGAGGCGCAGCCCAAGACCATCATGTCCGCCTATAACCTTGTCAACGGCACCTACGCCAACGAGAACGCCCACCTGCTCATGGATATCCTGCGCAAGGACTGGGGCTTTGACGGCGCAGTGGTCACCGACTGGGGCGGCAGCAACGACCACGCCCTCGGCGTAAAGAACGGCTCTACGCTGGAAATGCCTGCCCCCGGCGGGGACGCCATCCGGGAGCTGATGAAAGCGGTGCAGACCGGCAAGATCACCGAAGCGGACGTGGACGCCCGGCTGGAGGAACTGCTGGAACTGGTGTTCACCACCAAAGCAGCGGTGGACGCCGCACCCGGCAAGTTCGATGCCGACGCCCACCACGTACTGGCACGCCGGGCTGCTGCCCAGAGCATCGTGCTGCTGAAGAACGAAAACAGCCTGCTGCCCCTTGCAAAGGGGGAAAAGGTGGCGGTCATCGGCGACTTTGCCCAGACGCCCCGCTATCAGGGTGCAGGCTCCAGCGCCGTCAACTCCATCAAGGTGGATTCCTTTCTGGACTGCCTTGCCGAAAGCGGTCTGAACAGCGTCGGCTACGCCAAGGGCTTTGACCGGCAGGGCAAGCCCGATGAGGCACTGAAAGCCGAGGCGGTGATGCTGGCAAAGAACGCCAATGTGGTGCTGCTGTGCATGGGTCTGGACGAGATCAAGGAGAGCGAGGGCATCGACCGCGCCGACATGAAGCTGGCAGAGAAGCAGCTGGAGCTGCTGGCGGCTGTGGCGGCGGCAAACCCCAACGTGGTGGTGCTGCTGAGTGCAGGCTCCTCGCTGGAAAGCGATTGGGTCAAGGACTGCAAGGCGCTGGTCTACGGCTGTCTGGGCGGTCAGGCCGGTGCGGGCGCACTGGTCGAGGTGCTCACCGGCGCGCAGAACCCCTGCGGCAAGCTGGCGGAGACTTGGGCGCGCAGCTACGCCGACACCCCCGCAAAAGCGCATTTCGGCGGCGACGGCCCCACTGTGGAGTACCGCGAGGGTCTGTATGTGGGCTACCGCTACTACGACACCGCCGGTGTGCCCACCGCCTTCCCCTTCGGCTACGGCCTGAGCTACACCAGCTTTGCGTACAGTGACCTGAAGGCAGACGAAACCGGCGTGACCCTGACTGTCACCAACACCGGCAGCTGTGCCGGTGCCGAGGTGGTGCAGCTGTATGTGGCAAAGCCGGATGCAACCGTTTTCCGCCCCGTCAAGGAGCTGAAGGGCTTTACCAAGGTGCAGCTGGAAGCCGGAGAGAGCAAGACCGTCACCATCCCGCTGGACGATAAGGCGTTCCGCTACTGGAATGTCAAGACCGACCGCTGGGAGGTGGAGGGCGGCAGCTATCAGCTGCTGGTGGGCGCTTCCAGCGCCGATATCCGTCTGACTGCCGCTGTTACGGTGGCGGGCACCGGCGCACCCGACCCCTATGCGGGCAAAAATCTGGAGCATTACCGCACCGCACAGGTGCAGAACGTGCCGGACGCGGAATTTGAAGCGCTGCTGGGCCGTCCCATCCCGGAGAACAAGGTGCACATCGACCGCAACATGACGCTGGGCGAGATGGGACACGGACGCAGCCCCATCGGCTGGCTGGCGGCTGCCGTGCTGGGCACCCTGCTGCGCCGCAGCATTAAAAAGGGCAAGCCCGACCTGAACATCCTGTTCCAGTACAATATGCCTCTGCGGGCGCTGTCCAAAATGACCAACGGCGCCATCAGCATGGGCATGGTGGACGGCATCGTGATGGAGCTGCAGGGCTTCTGGATCATCGGTCTTGTGCGGGTGATCGTGGAGGCCGTGAAGAACCTCGTGCTGAACAGCCGCATGGAAGAGCGCTTGAAAAACAGCTGAAAGGAAGCAGGCTATGAATTTCTGGAATAACTTCGCGGCAAAGCACCCCGCCGCTGCCAAGTGGGTGCGCGAGGGCGGCCTGTTCGTCATCGTGTCCAACCTCATCACCGTGTTCAAGTACCTGCTGCTGCAATTTCTGCCCAAGGCCTTTGCAAGCCTGCCGGTGGTGGATTTCGGCTGGCCGGGCATTGACATCACCCTGTTCGGCGAGACCTTCAAGTGGAACATCCTCGGCTACGATGCCGCCCACGGCGGTCTGCCCTACTTCTGCGCCTACATGATCGCCATGGTCATCGGCGAGTGCATCAACTTCCCCATCCAGCGCAATTTTGTGTTCCGCAGCAAGGGCAATCTGGCAAAACAGATCGGCTGGTATGTGCTGGCCTTCTGCATCATCACCTGCATCGTCAACTCCATCAACTGCATCTGGGTGGCGGTGGCCGGTCTGCTGGTACCGGACTTTATTTACAACATCGGCACCACCGTGCTCAACGGCGGCATCTCCATGGTCATCTTCTTCTTTGTGAATAAGATCATCTTCCCGGAGGGCGAAAAAGCCGCCAAATAATAAGCTATTCTCCTTCATTTTCTTCTCTTCATCATAAACCAGAAGGGCTGCTCCGTTCTCCGGGGCAGCCTTTTTGGTTTGGGGAGAGAACCCTCTCAGTCATCTTATTTTTGTTTTTCTGCACAAAATGTTCTGCGGGCAGGGTTTTCCTCTTGACAAGCGGGCAAATGTTTCGTACTATATTTAGTAGTATGGAATCAAAGACGCTGTACGCAGGTTTCAGTGTGACCCTGTACCCGTTTCAGGCAAAGCGTGCCTGTTTGATATAAAATGGAACCGTAAAGAGAAAAGCCGTATGCTTTTGCCCGTGCCGCCGGTTTTGGGTGGTGCGTATGGTTTTGGTGTCACTTTTTGCATTGAAAGCTCTTTCTATATCATTGCCCGTGTCCTGCTGCGCAGCGTCTCCTGCTTTTAATTTTGCATTGAATTGAAACAAAGGAGAGTGAACGCAATGACCGCGATCGGAGTGATCGTGGCCTTGATCGTTGCTGCTGTCGGCGTGGCTGCGGGCTATTTTATTGGTTACAACAACCGTAAAAAGACCGCCGAGGCTCAGATCGGCAGCGCCGAAGCCGAGGCTACCCGGCTGGTGAACGAGGCGATCAAGACCGCCGACCAGAAGCGCAAGGAAGCGGTTCTGGAAGCAAAGGACGAGGCTTTCCGTCTGAAAGCCGAGGTCGATGCCCAGAAGGCAGAAGCCGACAAGGAGATCAAGCAGCGCCGTGCGGAGATCAGCCGTCAGGAGAACCGCATCGACCAGAAGGAGACGGCGCTGGACCGCAAGACCGAGGCGCTGGAAAAGAAGGAAGAAGAGCTGAAAAAGCGCGCTGCCGAGGCCGAGGAGCGTCTGGCAGAGATCGACGCTCTGCGCGCCAAGGAGATGGAGCGTCTGGAAACGCTGGCAGGCC
>UMHS01048076.1_pt1 | contig 19162 bp, 13 predicted proteins | sample 1965611 | NCBI WGS metagenome assembly UMHS01 (sample SAMEA4836106, study PRJEB28245) | human gut metagenome | biome: gut microbiome; material: fecal sample | place: Denmark | collected 2008
ATGCCCGGCGAACAGGAACATCATATTTCGTCTGTACCGTTTTCCTTTTCATAAACCTATAAGATCATGACTTGTGAGAGGACGCTTATATCTGCCCTTCAAACCCTGAGAAAGCACTGCAGAATCTGCGGCACTACGTCCGTTAAACTCCGGTTATAACACCGATTGGATGTGAAGGTCAGGCTGAGTCGAAAGATCAATGCAGCTTCCATCCATCAGCTGGATGATCGGTTTTGATAAGCGGTTACGGTTTAGCATTACAATATTAGCGACTCTTCCGTCATTGAGGAGAACACGATTATTCTGATAAGTGCCTGCAATGTGGGACAGGAATGTCAGAATAAATTTTGGATTATATTTGGAAAGACCATCATGTTCAAAATTGTTAATTACCTGGAAGACACAGAGCGGTGCGCGGTATGAGCGCGCAGCGGTCATGGCATCGTATACGTCTGCGATGGAAACAATTGCCGCATATTCATCAATATCGGATTGAGACAAACCGGTTGGATAACCACTGCCGTCACTTCTCTCGTGATGGCAGAGAACTGCTTTTTTCACGTGAGAGTCTAATGGGAGTGATTTTAATATGTCATAACCAAATTTTGGATGCTGTTTTACAAGGGCAAATTCCTCATCGGTATATTTTCCAGGCTTATTGAGAACTTCGGCAGGAATTTTTAATTTTCCAATATCATGTAAGGCGCCTGCTAAGGTCAGTGTGTCTAATTCTTCGGGTGAAAACTTTAACCAGCGTCCAAGTCTGCGGCTGATCAGAGAGACATTCAGTGAATGTGCATAGACCGAATCCTCTACGGAGCGCATATTGTGAAGCATATCAAAAAGTTCTAAGGATGTTTTGCAGGAATAATATAATTCCTTCGTATCAGACAGAAGCTGTTCATAATTTAAAGACTTATGATAGATGACACAATCTTCCAGAACCGTGCGGTAAGTGGCGATTACTCTGGAATAGGAAATCTGAAAATTCTGGAATTCTTTAGAGCAGACAACCTTCTGCGAATAAGAAGGTGCCTGGGCTTCCGGTTTTACAACATGGGAAGGAACTTCGACTTGTTCCTCTTTTTTTGTGGCAGGAATTGGATCTTCTGTGACCGATACCTGCGGGATCGCATAAAATTTAATGCGGGAAATGAGACGATCCGTGAGAGAAACTCCATTTTCAACGATCAACTGACCGCCTTTGGTACGGACTTCTCCAGCAGTTACCATCCCTGGTACTAATTCATCCGTTGGATAATATTTTGTCATTTGCATACCCCAATCTATACATTTTATTATAAAATAGTATAAGATTGCACAAAATGAAAGTCAATAGATACTGCTGGCAGAAATTCCCATAAAATATAGTTTTTTAGAAAGAACAAATAGTAGTATACATTCCACATGGTTTGTATATCATTTTGAAAAAACTCTTGACAGAGAGGCGGTTAGATAGTATTGTATAGCACGTGAGATTTGAAACAGTTTATGTTTCAGTCTGTGTAAACAGATTTGAAAATTCAATATTGTATAAGATGTAATTAGAAAGAGATTTTTAATTACGGAAAATTTTCTTATTCAGAGTGATGGAGATACATAGGATCTATGAAGTCACGGCAACCCCTCTACGGAAGGTGCCTACCTGAGCGAGCAAATATTTGGATGATTTATCCAAGACTATATTTTATAGTTCGAACAATAAGAGGATTTGATAATCTGATGATTTATTAACTCCGCTTGTTTGTGACAGCGGAGTTTTTTAGTTACCAAATGAACAGCCAGAAGAAAGGAAAGAACAAATGGAAAAATTATTATTTACATCCGAGTCCGTTACAGAAGGACATCCGGACAAAATGTGTGATGCCATCTCTGATGCCATCCTTGATGCATGTATGGAACAGGATCCAATGAGCCGTGTAGCATGTGAGACAGCAAGCTGTACAGGATTTGTGCTTGTAACAGGTGAGATTACAACAAAAGCACAGTTAGATATTCCTTCCATCGTTCGTAAAACAGTCAACGAGATCGGATACAACGACGCAAAAACAGGTTTTGACGGACATACATGTGCAGTGATGGTAGCGCTTGACCAGCAGTCTCCGGATATCGCTATGGGTGTTGACAAAGCATTGGAAGCAAAAGAAAACAAAATGTCTGACGAGCAGTTAGAGGCAATTGGTGCCGGTGATCAGGGTATGATGTTTGGTTATGCAACAAATGAGACACCGGAGTTAATGCCATATCCGATCTCCCTTGCACACAAACTTGCTTTACAGCTTACAAAAGTGCGCAAAGACGGCACATTAAAATATTTAAGACCAGACGGAAAAACACAGGTTTCTGTAGAGTATGATGAGAATGGCAAGCCAAAGAGATTAGAGGCAGTTGTATTATCCACTCAGCATGACGAGGATGTAACACAGGAACAGGTCCATGAGGATATCAAAAAATATGTATTTGATCCAATCCTTCCAATAGAATTAGTAGATGCAGAGACAAAATTCTTCATCAACCCAACCGGCCGTTTCGTGATCGGTGGACCACACGGTGATGCAGGTCTTACCGGACGTAAAATTATCGTAGATACCTACGGTGGATAAGCCCGTCACGGCGGCGGAGCTTTCTCAGGAAAAGACTGTACAAAGGTTGACCGTTCCGCAGCTTACGCAGCACGTTACGTTGCAAAGAACATTGTAGCAGCAGGTCTTGCAGAAAAATGTGAGATTCAGTTGTCTTACGCAATCGGTGTTGCACAGCCAACCTCTATCATGGTAGATACTTTTGGAACAGGAAAACTTTCTGATGAAAAACTGGTTGAGATCGTTCGTGAGAACTTTGATCTCCGCCCGGCAGGAATCATCAAAATGCTTGACTTAAGAAGACCAATTTACCGTGGAACAGCAGCTTACGGACATTTCGGACGTACAGACTTAAATCTTCCGTGGGAAGCAACAGATAAGGCGGAAGCATTAAAGAAATATTTATAATCAGCGTTGAGCAGATTAATTTATGAAAAGTTTAGAATCTTTTTCGGAAAATGTCATAGGATTTCGGACGGTTCATGCTATAATAGGTCATAGGGTTTATCCTTGTGGCCTATTTTGTTTCTATGGATACAAAAGTGGGTGAACAAGGGTAGAAACATAAACATTCATAGAAGGAAAGCGTATGAAGTTTAAGAATAAGATTATTATTTCATTCTGCATCATTATATTTGTACCGATTTTCCTTGCAACACTGGTTTTGTTCAGTATGCAGCACATTCAGATGCGGGCAATCGAGCAGACCTATGGTGTCGAAGGGGACGGATACAGTTATTTTTCCAATTCTGTCCAGCTTCTGAGCCGGTTTACAAGAGAAATCTATAGGGAAGTATACAAGGTGGCAGACAACCAGCCGGAGAAATTGGAGGATGGAGCATACCTTGAGAAGATCAACCAGCAGTTGGAAGAAAAAGCGTCCTATCTCATCGTTCGGAAAGGACAGGAGCTGGTATATATAGGAAAAAGCGCAGGGACATCGCTTTTGACGGAGCTTCCGGAGTATGGAAGTGCCGATGGCAATGCGGATTCCGGGACATACATGGATGGTGAGGAGCAGGCACTGGTAAAACAGATTGATTTTGTTTATCCGGATGGTGCAAAGGGCAGCATTTTTATCGTGACCAGATTAGAGGAGATGGTTCCTGAATTAAAAAGTCTTCTGATCGATATTATGGTTTCCATTGTGCTGATCCTTGTTCTGACAGCATGTATGCTGACGGTATGGATTTATACCAGCCTGATCAATCCAATCAAAAAATTGCAGGCTGCCGCACAGAATATTAAGGAGGGCAATCTTGATTTTACGATCGAGGCAGAGAGCAGGGATGAGATCGGGGAACTCTGCACAAGTTTTGAAGAGATGCGGCAGAGGCTGAAAGACAATGCCGAAGAGAAAATCAATAGCGAGAAAGAAAATAAAATGTTGATCAGCAACATTGCACACGATCTGAAAACGCCGATCACTGCGGTAAAAGGATATGCGGAAGGATTGATGGACGGTGTTGCGGATACCCCGGAAAAACGGGATAAGTATATCCGGACAATTTATAATAAAGCAAATGAGATGGATACGCTTATCAATGAGCTGACGCTCTATGCGAAGATCGATACGAATCGTATACCGTACAATTTTGCCAAAATCAATGTTGGTGAATACTTCAATGACTGCATTGAGGAGATCGGACTGGATCTTGAGTCAAAAAATATCGGACTGGCATACTTTAATTATACGGATGGATCGACACAGATCATTGCGGATCCGGAACAGCTTCGCAGAGTGATCCACAATATTATTGGAAATTCCATTAAATATCTGGACAAGCAGAGAGGACTTATCAACATCCGTATCAAGGATGTGGGTGATTTTATCCAGGTGGAGATCGAGGATAACGGCAGAGGAATTGCAGCGGCGGATCTGCCATACATTTTTGATCGTTTCTACCGGGCGGACGCTTCGAGAAATTCCGCAACCGGTGGCAGTGGAATCGGATTGTCAATTGTGAAAAAAATTATCGAAGACCACGGTGGTAAAATATGGGCGACCAGCAAGGAGTCCATCGGAACCGTTATGTATTTTGTAATCAGAAAATATCAGGAGGTGCCAAATGAGCAGAGTATTAATAGTTGAAGATGAAGAAGCGATCGCAGATCTTGAAAAAGATTATCTGGAATTGAGCGGATTTACCGTAGAGATCGAGAATAACGGAACAGCAGGATTGAAAAGAGCATTGTCCGAGGAATTTGACATGTTCATTTTAGATCTTATGCTTCCGGGAACGGATGGATTTGAAATCTGCAAAAAGATCCGTGAGGAAAAAAATACACCAATTCTTATGGTTTCAGCCAAAAAAGATGATATTGACAAGATCAGAGGTCTTGGACTTGGTGCGGACGATTACATCACAAAACCATTTTCTCCAAGTGAGCTGGTAGCGCGGGTGAAAGCACATCTCGCCCGATATGAGCGCCTGATCGGAAGCAGTGAGGCAAAAAATGATATCATTGAGATCCGCGGTATCCGCATTGACAAGACAGCACGCCGTGTCTGGGTGAACGACGAGGAAAAACAGTTTACAACAAAAGAATTTGATCTTCTTACCTTTTTGGCAGAAAATCCAAACCATGTGTTTACAAAGGAAGAATTGTTCCGGGAAATCTGGGATATGGAATCCGTCGGAGATATTGCAACAGTTACCGTGCATATCAAGAAGATCCGCGAAAAGATCGAGATGAACACCAACAAACCGCAGTATATAGAAACAATCTGGGGGGTTGGGTACAGATTTAAATTATAAAACAAGAAGCAATGTGTTTTGTGGCACATTGCTTCTTGTTTTATAAAGGCTTTCTCGCCTTGATTTTCGTAAATTCTATAATTTCTTTTTTGTCTTCATCAGATATCTTATCAAAATAGAAAAGTAATTCCCGTTCCAAATTTGTGTTAAACATATATTTTTTCTTATTAGAAGGATCATTAAAAAATTCAAGAAATTCTGATAAATCGGTGCTTGCCTGTGTTGGCGCAGGCGCATCGTAAGATTCCTCCCTGTCAATATCAATTGTCAGATGAAGCAGATCATCAACGGAAATATTATAAAGCCCTGCTAATTTGTAAAAGGCTTCCGCATCCGGTGTGCGTTTTCCGGTTTCATAATGGCTGTATGTCTGCCGTACAACACCCAATACCTCCGCAACATAATCCTGTGTGTAATTATTGACTTTGCGCAATTCTTTTAACTTCTGTGGAAGTAGTTTGTTTTTCATGTAAATACCACCTTTGCTATTAGTATATTTTTATTTGTGCCTTAGATGTAGCAAGGTGTAGCATATCAGACAACAAAAGTTAAAATGTTAACGTTAATTAACATTGCAATTGTAACAAAATGTTGCGGAAAAATTAAAGTTACTATTAATTGTGCACAAAATAACAATCTTTATTCGCGGTTAGAATAGATTGTTTATTGTAAAAATGTAACAAAGTGTAGCAAAATATAAAAACAGATGTTAACAAATTGTAGCGAAAAGACGATATAAATGATACAAAACGTAGCAAATGGAATTGCGATGAAAAACAAGGAGGCTAAATCCTCTCCTCACCAAGAGGGCAAATTTTACTTCGTAAAATTGGATTTTTCCTTCGGAAAAACAAGGAGGATTATGTTAAAGATTTCACTGAAACAAGGTCAGTATGTAAATATCGGAGACAACATCCGCGTAGTTTATGTGGGTGGAACTGGAAATCATGGAAGGCTTATGATCGATGCTCCAAAAGAGGTCAAAATCGCAAGGAGCACCGTGGAACAAAATCCGGAGCGCAGAAAAGATACTTATTATCCGGAACCGGCGATCTCAAAAGAAGCACAGGACGAGATCAAGAAGATTTTATGGAATGAACGCATGAAAGCGGAAACAAAAAAAGATGCAGAAAGAATGAGCCATTAAGCTCATTAAAAACATCGCACAATCATCTGGTAATAGACAGGGCACAACCCGGGACGCTCTGTTTGTTATAAATAATGCCGGAAAAGGAAGTCCGGTCAAAAACATAATAACTCATCATAAGGATGAGACAAGGAGGATTATATTATGGTAGTACAACACAATTTACAGGCAATGAATGCTAACAGAATGTTAAACGTTACAACAGGACAGCAGGCAAAATCCACAGAGAAGTTATCTTCCGGTTACAGAATCAACCGTGCAGCAGATGACGCAGCAGGTTTGACAATTTCTGAAAAAATGAGAAAACAGATCAAAGGTCTGGATCAGGCTTCCACAAACGCACAGGACGGTGTATCTGCAGTTCAGACAGCTGAGGGTGCTTTGACAGAAGTTCACTCCATGTTACAGAGAATGAATGAGTTAGCAGTACAGTCTGCAAATGGAACGAATGCACAGTCTGATCGTCAGGCGATTCAGGACGAGATTGATCAGCTTGCAACAGAAATTGATCGTGTATCAGAAACAACAAAGTTCAATGAAATATATTTGTTAAAAGGTGATACAAAGACTGCAAGTAAGGCTTCCTTCATGAAGAGTACGTATGTAATGGCTAAAGACTTGTATGCAAAAGGTGGAACAGCTGTACTTACTGCGGACCAGCTTAAAGAAGAATTAGCAAAGGGAAATAAGGTATATACAAAGAAAGAAACCAATCCAGGAGATCAGACAGATGCTGATATAGCAGAAGCTGGAAAAGATTATGCGTATGCAACAAAATTATACGATGCCAAGGGTAAAGAAGTATCAGCAGAACAGATAGCTGATTCAAAAAATGCAGATGGAACAGCAGCAACTAATTATTATGTTAATGATAAAGGTGCAGTTGCAAATGCTATTACGATTACAGCAGCAAATGCTAAAACAAAAAACATTGAACAGTTTGACGTAAATGGTGAGCTTTCCTTTAACCTTCATGTTGGGGCAGATTCAGCAGCAGATAATAAGATTGCAGTCAAAATCGAATCAATGAGTGCAGCAGGAATTGGTGTTAAGGGTCTTAAAGTTGATACAGAAGATGATGCTACAGCAGCAATTGACCGTATTGCAGAGGCAGTAGCAAAGGTTTCTTCCCAGCGTTCCGCTCTCGGTGCTGTTCAGAACAGACTTGAGCATACGATCGATAACTTAGACAACGTTGTAGAGAACACAACAGCAGCTGAATCCCGTATCCGTGATACAGATATGGCTGAAGAGATGGTTAACTACAGTAAGAACAACATTCTTGCACAGGCAGGTCAGTCTATGCTTGCACAGGCTAATCAGTCTACACAGGGTGTACTCTCTCTGTTACAGTAATTTGTGTAAAAATGCATCAAAAAAGAAGCCCACAGTTTTTGTGGGCTTCTTTTACTAAACTATTGCTGTAGCTTTTTCAATTCATCGATTGACAGACCAGTAGCACGAGAAATATTCTCTAAAGACAGCAGGTTAAGTTCCAATAGATGACGTGCAGTATTAAGGACACCCTTTTGAATACCAGCCTCATACTCCGCTTTCCGAAGTTTCTTCTCTTCTTCTTCCTTGTCATATTCAAATATACTCATACTGATAACCTCCGCGCGGTTCTTTCGAAGAAAATCCGCAAGAATATTTTCTTTGATACATTCATCAACAGCGCATTCCACTGCCTCGTTCAGAGACATGTCGGCTGTGTATTTTCGCACCTTTGCAACATATTGTGCATATTCCCTTAATGTTTTGCAATGTTCCATAAGAAGGGCATTGTGCCCCTCGTTGATATTTAAGACAGTTACGATCAGTTCCAGTTTTGGCTCACCCGACAGATGTTCAAAAGCAGAGGAAAGTCTGTGCTCAAAAACATCGCAAACTGGATCAGAACCATTATAAAACTCAATAAAATTAGGAGTAGGTATCTTTTGCAGGCTGGATGAGTATAAAGATTTTTGATCCAGCATTTTTTGATATTCACTGCTAATGTAAAATAAATCACGAAGTGGCATATTTGGATTGTAAGTCGACTGATGTTCGTACAGGTATAAATTCGTGTCAATGATAAATGCCAGATCGTTTTTCATTCCCATATAGATAGCGTTTTCCAAAGTAACAATCTCTAAATCATCCGGATTCGTATAGTCTCTGCTGTTTACTGCATTGTAAAGCGAGAGCAGATTCTTTTTGTCTGAAAATAACATCCGGAAAACAGTATCTTTGTAGTTGCGATTTGCAGAAACTGCTCCTGCTGTAGTTGATTTGTAACGATCTTGTGGTCGCATTGCTATAGGCTTTCCTCCTTATCACGGTGGACGGCAGATGCACATAAATGCATCGTGCCTCCGGCAGGAGAATAGAGCATTGTAAAAATAGTTTTCATCCGTTTCCTGCTTTTAAATTGGTTAATGGGTAATAAAAGCATAGATACGAAATGAATGACACCGATTGTTTTTGATAATCGAGTGCTTCCTAGAATACAGATGGCTCATCAGCCACAAAGATTTTGTAAAATATGCTTTGGGATATTGTATCATACCAACATCAGAAAATGCAATGGAGAAAATAGTAAAATTTTAAATATTATGAGTACTAAAAAAATGAATAAAAGCATTCATTCAAATCTCCGCAACAGTAGCCCAAACAAAAGAATCATGCTACAATGAACAAAGGAAGATAAAAACAGCAGAAATGCCATAGAATAACGAAGGAGATCATCAGACATGAACATAAATATTTTATATGAGGATGAGGAGGTTATTGTCTGCGAAAAACCGGCGGGGGTTGCGGCGCAGACAAGACGGTTAGGACAGGCGGACATGGAAAGCCTTCTGAAAAATTACCGGGCAGGAAAGGGAGAACAGCCGTATATCGGGGTGGTACACAGGCTGGATCAGCCGGTGCGCGGAGTGATGGTTTTTGCCAAAACAAAAGAAGCTGCGGCGGATTTAAGCCGTCAGGTGCAGACAAAAATGGCAGATAAATTTTATTATGCGGTGACAGACGGTGTGCCGGAACAGAAAAAAGGTACATTGGAAGATTACCTGCTCCGGGATGGAAAAACAAACACTTCAAAAGTGGTATCTAAAAGTACGGAGGGCGCAAAGTCAGCAAGGCTGGACTATGAAGTGACCGCACAGAATAAAACGAACGCCATTCTCCGGATCCGGTTAGACACCGGAAGGCATCATCAGATCCGGGTACAGTTAGCAAATGCAGGAATCCCGATCGTAGGGGATACGAAGTATAATTTTAAAGAGACAATGACACGGAGTGGAAACGGTCTTTTACTCTGCTCTTATAAAATCGGATTTAAACATCCAAAGACACATAAAAAAATGGAGTTCGAAATCAGGAATCCATTTCTCATCTGAGACAGAAACGCAGGAGTTACAAATAACTTCTGCGTTTTTGCTATAAAAATAGTTACTGTTCACTCAGCAGTAAAACACTTGCTGTTTTGCTGCGTAAGAAAGTGATTCAGGAGTGAGCAGACTCCTTTTGTGAAGCAAAAACTGAAATGAGTCAGCGAATCGTTACTGGAACGAAGTATGAGTGAACAGTAACGAAAAATAGAATAAAATCACGAAAAATGTCGAAAATAGAGTGGTAAAATAAGCATAATGTGCTAAAATACAAATAGGATTTAAAATTGGGTTCATAAAATAAAAAAGATGTAGTAGGAGGTATGGGTATGAACAATATTAAGGTGAGAACAAAATTAGTTATTGTAATGGTGATTGCACTGATCGCACTGGCACTATGCACCGTCATTTCCAACACAAGCCTGTCAGGACTTGGAAATAATGCGTTAGACATTATCGAGAATGATATGCGTTCCTCGTATGATGAACAGATCAAGGCACAGGTAGATAATGTAATATCTCTTTGCCAGAGCATTTACAATCGGTATGAAAAAGGTGAGTATACCTTAGACGAGGCAGAAAAACTTGCAGCAGACCAGATTCGTGATCTGCGTTACGGCAATAATGGATATTTCTGGGTAGATACCTATGATGGAACAAACGTAGTCCTTCTCGGCAATGACACAGAGGGAACAAATCGTATGGATGCAGTGGACACCAATGGATTTGCGTATATGCAGGCAATCATCAGTGCAGGAAGGCAGGAAAACGGCGGTTTTACGGATTATGTATTCCCGAGAGAGGGTGAGACGGAACCATCTCCAAAACGTGCTTACAGCAAGGCATTTGAACCATTTGGCTGGGTACTTGGAACCGGAAACTACACGGACGATATTGATGAGGACGTATTGGGTGTGAAAAATGAATTTTCTTCCTATGAATCCAACAGCAGAATGGCGATCATCGGAATCGCTGTTGTCATGGAAGTAATCTTAATTTTAGTTCTGACACTGATCACAGCCAGCATTGTGAAGCCATTGAAAAAGAGTCTTACCCATATTGACGAGATAGCGCAGGGCGATTTTTCAAAAGAATTTGAACAGGATCTGTTAAAGAGAAAAGATGATTTTGGACAACTGGCAGATTCACTTGAGAAAATGCGCTCTGAGATGAAGGAACTGATTGGAGAGGTAAAATCAGAAGCATTAGAGATCACCGGCATGGTGCAGGAGATTGATACAAGTATTCGGGCATTAGATGATCAGATTGAAAATGTATCTGCGACAACGGAGGAGCTTGCGGCAGGTATGGAGGAGACAGCGGCATCTTCGGAAGAGATGAATGCAATGTCACATGAGATTGAGAGCGCTGCGAAGAGTATTGCAGAGAGATCTCAGGATGGCGCTAACGAGGCAGATGAGATCAGGGAACGTGCTGTGAAAATCAAAAAAGATACAGACGAAAATGACAGACGTACCAGATCGATTCATGAGGAGATTAATGAGAGCCTGACAAAAGCACTCGAAGATATTAAGGTTGTGGATCAGATCAATGTTCTTGCCAAATCAATCATGGATATTACCGGACAGACGAACCTTCTGGCTTTGAATGCATCCATTGAGGCTGCCAGGGCGGGAGAGGCAGGAAAAGGATTTGCGGTTGTTGCAGATGAGATCCGTGTATTGGCAGAGCAGTCAAAAGCCGCAGTTGCCCATATTCAGGAAGTGACTGGCAATGTGACCGCAGCCGTTGAGAATCTTGCAAATGATGCAGAGAGGCTGCTGGAGTTTGTCGGAAATGATGTTGTGGAGAGTCTTGGAGGATTTGCAGAAATGGCAAATTCCTATAACAGTGATGCTGCCAATGTAGATTCTCTTGTAACGGACTTCTCGGCATCATCGGAGCAGCTGCTCGCATCCATTAACGGAGTGATGGATGCTATCTCCGATGTCAGCAAGACTGCGACAGAGGGAGCTACCGGAACAACGGATATTGCTGAAAAAGTAGGAAACGTTGTGCAGGAGGCAGAGGCAATTAAACAGAAGGCAGAGACAACCTATCATTCTGCTGAAAAACTACAGAAAAATGTGGAACGTTTTATTGTATAACCGGTAATGGATATAGAATGTGACAAAACAGCAAGCGTTTTTTTGGAGCAAAAGGGGATCGTATGATAGAAAAGTATTATAATGGGGTTATCGAACAGGTCGCAGGAGGAATCGGAAATGTAGAACATAACAGTATCCTTGTGCGGTATAGCAATGATTTTTCTATATGGGATTTAGAGAGTGTCAATCATTATAAGGACCAGACAGATATCTTTTTTACCTGTCATGAGTTTTCTTATAACAAGATCGCAGAGGCTTATGAACCATATCTGGGACTGATCCGGCAGATGTTCCATAAGTATTGCAGCGGCACATTGGAAGAGTTTATGGAAGAATGTGATGTCTACAAGCTTCAGAGACCTGTGTTTGAAAGTTATTTTGAAAAGGGATTTTGCGAGAGAACGGAACAGATCCTGATCGATGAGGTAGAGTATGAGCAGGAACGTATGCGCAATTCGATCGTGACGATGCTTCAGAAATTATCAGAGATCCGTCCGGTCGTCATTGTGTTGAACCGTTTCCAGCTTGCTTCGAAAAGCACCATGCAGCTTTCCAACAGCCTGCTTCAGGTGAAGAATAAAAATATCGGCATTGTCTTGGGAGTCAATGATGTGCAGTCGATTCCGGAATTTGCACATGAAGAGTGGGATGCGATCTGTGAGAGTATGGATGACCGGAACATGGTGTACCATATCGGAAATGCAGGCAGGAACATGGAACCGGATGTCATGGACTATTACTCTGATTATGAGAGTGACGATGGCTATCGGAAACTGAATAATCTGGTATACTTTCTGGATTTTGATCAGGCAAACCATCATCTGAGCAAGATTGAGCGCCGGATCAAGTTTGATAACTTTACGATTTCTGAGAAAAAGCATTATCAGCTTTTGCTGTTACAGATTATGGTGTCGGTGTTGCAAAGAGATATTGCGAAGGCTCTGGAATCCTGCGAAGATCTGGAAAAACTGCAGGATCAGGAGAAAGAGGGAGCATTTTATTATAATTTCTGGATGGCAACTTCTTACATGTATCTTGGAAAGTTAGAGGAAGCCATGATTTATGTACAGAAGGCAAAGGAGTGCGGAGAAGCGCTGGGGGATGATTTTTTAGTGTTCCGTGCAGAACTTTTAAAAGCGCAGAACCAGATGTCCGGCTGGTGCAATATTTTCTTCTGTGCCCAGGATATTGAGATCAGCGATAAACTGATCGAGAAGCTGAATGCGTACCATTACAAAAATCATCTGGCGCATATTTATATTTATGCATACGACAATAAACCGGAGATCGTGGCAAAAGCGTACCGGTCGGAAGCATTTCTGATTTATTTTTCCAAGGGCGTTGCGCTTGCAAAAGAGATTGGCAATGAGCAGCTTATCAGCATTGCATATCGGAAAAATATCATGATAGCATCCACAAATGGCGAGTACGAAGTTTCCCTGTTATATTCGATCCGTACCTATGAGGCGATGAAAGATGTTGACAGCGTGGAGGGCGGAAGGATCTATTCCGGTATTGCGTATAATTTATGTGCAATGGGAGAAAATGAGAGAGCCCAGAGCTATTACAACAAGGCAATTAAGATATTATGTAAACTGAGAAAGCCGGAGGATATTGCAGAAGTACATTATAATATGTCATTGAACTGCGTTATGCTGGGGCAGTATGACAAGGCGCAGGAATACCTGACACAGTGTATGAAAGCGATCGAAAAGCTGCATCTGAACAGTCTGCGTGTCTGCAACCTGTCCAAACTGTATGGATTGTTTGCTCTGGTTTCCATTTTACAGGGAAACCGTTTTAACTGTGAGAGGTATCTGTATAGCTGCCGCCAGTTTTTGAATTATATTTTCGAGAAGGAAAAGACAGAAAACAACCTCGCCACTGTGCATGACTACGCAAAGGCAGATGATGATATGTTCCTCTATACGTTTTCCAAGGCATTATTAGCACAGCATGACGGAGACAACGAGGAGGCGCTAAAATTATATGAGCAGGCAGATATTTATTTAAAGAGAGCAGAGGGAAACCAGTTTTTCTGTTATGTGCTGTTCCGAAGGAACAGGATGGAATGCTTCAGGAATGCAGGAAAAGAGATCCTTTATGAGCAGGAAGAGTTTATTTTAAAACAGTATGAAGAGACACATCGTATCATGTTCCATGAGTACGCGGAGGATATGAAAGATCTTCTGCCACCGGTAGATGACGACTGTGAGGAATTATCAACCAGGGAAATCGAGGATCTGTTAAAGCAGGAGAGCGTGGAGCGGGCATATAAGAGTAAGAAAGAACAGCTCGACTTTATTTCTATCTGGCAGAAACTGATCGATGTAAATGGTATCACTGCAAAAGAGATGCTCAATATGGTCATGAAGACATTTTTAAATCATTTTGACGTCGACCGGGCAGTCTATATCCGCTATAGCGAGAGGGTGCCGCAGGTACTTTACAATGACACAGAGAAAGAGATGACGCCGGAGATCATGAAGATCATGGAAAAATCCATGCGGAAAAATGCGGGTGGATTTGTGATCTCCAAGATCAGCAGCAATTATTCTGAACATCAGGATATCACATCGATTTTTGGTGATGAAGATGTGTGTTCTATGGTGGCGATCCCATTTTTTAACAACGCAAAAATCGAGAATATTGTCATCACCTATGTGCTGATGAAGGATAACTGGCATTCCTCGGTGAACCGTTATATGCTTGATGAGGACGATCTGAACTTTTATCAGCTTCTGTTCCGTGAGGTGCGTTACGCATTGAACAGGCTTGATGCCTATGACAAGATTTATGAGATGAATACAAAACTGTATATGTCGGCAGTTACAGACCAGCTGACAGGGTGCTATAACCGTGAAGGGTTCTACCGCAAATTAGACGCACTTCTGAAAGAGATCGCAGGGGAAAAAAGAAAACCAAAGCTGGGAGTGATGTTTATTGACCTGGACAATTTCAAACACTATAATGATACGTACGGACATGATGTGGGCGATTTCGTTCTGATCAAAATGGCTGATATTTTTACGGAAGTCTGTGGAAAAGATGGTTTTGTGTGCCGTTATGGCGGGGATGAGTTCCTGATCTTCCTTTATACAGATGACAGGGATATTTTCAAAGAAAAGGCAGAGCGTATCTATCAGATTATTGATGAGGCAGACGGATTTTCGGCGGAGATCAGTGAAAAACTCGGACAGTCATTCTCAATCGATAAACAGCATCAGATCTCCTGCTCCATCGGTATTGCAGCCGGAGACCATATCTGTACGGAAAATGATATGACAGAGATGATCAAGAGGGCGGATGATCTGTTATATTCGATCAAAACAACGACAAAAGGAACCTATCGTATATGAAAATCGTTTTACCTGAGAAAGTAACTTATATTATTGACACACTGACACAGCATGGCTTTGAGGCCTATGCTGTAGGTGGGTGCGTCCGTGATACGATGTTAGGACGGATTCCTATGGACTGGGACATCACGACATCAGCAAAACCGGAACAGGTAAAAGAGTTATTCCGACATACCATAGATACTGGGATCCAGCATGGAACGGTTACCGTGATGCTTGAACATGAGGGATTCGAGGTGACCACATACCGTATAGACGGGGAATATGAGGATGCAAGGCATCCTAAGGAGGTACAGTTTACTTCCAATCTGTTAGAAGATCTGAAGCGCCGCGATTTTACGATCAATGCCATGGCTTACAATGATAGGGATGGGCTGGTCGATGCGTTTGATGGCGTGGGAGATTTAGAGCGCGGTGTGATCCGGTGCGTGGGAGCTGCTGTGGAGCGGTTTGCAGAGGATGCACTTCGTATGCTGCGTGCAGTGCGTTTCGCATCGCAGCTGGGATTTACGATTGAAGACCGGACAAGAGAGGCGATTGCTTCCCTGGCACCAAACATTGCAAAAGTGAGTGCAGAACGTATTCAGATCGAAATGGTAAAACTTCTCACGTCCGGACATCCGGAATTGCTGCGCACGGCCTATGAGACAGGACTTACCGCAGTTTTTCTGCCGGAATTTGATGAGATGATGAAAACACCGCAGAATAATCCGCATCACTGCTATTCCGTGGGAGAGCACACACTGCATGCCCTGATGGAGATACAGGCAGATAAAGTGGCGCGTATTACAATGCTGTTACATGATGTGGCAAAACCGATGTGCAGAACCACAGATGAGCATGGCGTGGATCACTTTTATGGACACCCACAGGAAGGAAGTCTTGTGGCAAGGAAGGCTTTGCGGCGGCTGAAGTTTGACAATGATACAACCGACCGGGTATGCAGACTGATCTTATGCCACGATGACAATCCACCTTTGCAGGAACGGGCTGTCCGCAGGGCAATCTATCGGAACGGTGTGGATCAGTATCCATTACTTTTTGCAGTAAAAAGAGCGGACATGCTGGCACAGAGCGCATACAGGCGGGAGGAAAAAACAGAGTATTTAAAGGAATACGAAGAAATATATGAGCAGATTATGGCGAAGAAACAGTGTCTTTCCATAAAGGAACTTGCGGTTACGGGAACGGATCTGATCGCAGATGGAATGCAGCCGGGAAAGGCGATCGGTGAGACGCTGAAACAGCTTTTAGACTATGTGCTGGAACACCCGGAGGACAACACGAAAGAAAAATTAATGGAACAGGTTCATAATATCGCATCCCCTCACATATGATGAATTGACACGGCAGGAGAGCATTTGCTCTCTTATCGCAGATTCATCGTATGGAGGGGATTTTCATGTATATCAGGCCGGAACAGATAGCAGAACAATATGAGATGGAGGTAAAGTCTATTTCGAAGGGAAGGGACTGTTTTTTGTGTGAAACAGATCTCGGAATGCGCGCGCTGAAGGAGTATAGGGGCTCTGTGGAGCGTGCGGAATTTCTGGCTGGAATGCTTGATTTCCTGAAGGGGCAGAATATTGTGGCAGAGCAGATCTTTTATACAAAAGAAGGGGAAATTTTTGCCAGGGACGAAGAGGAACAGAATTATCTGTTATTGTCAGTTTTCCGTGGAGCCGAGTGCGATACGAAGAGCAGGGAGGACATGGTGTATGCGGTAAGACTGCTCGCTGGTTTACATAATGCAACTGAACAGTATCCGGACGAGGTGCCTGAGTTTGTAAAAATGAATCCTAACGCCCTGCTTTTGCTTTATGAAAAACATAACCGTGAATTGCGGCAGGTGCGCAATTATATCCGTGGCAGAAAACAGAAAAATGAGTTTGAAGAAATGTTCATGCGCCAGTTTGCAGGCTTTTTTGAAAAGGCACAGGCTGTCACAGAGCAGTTGCAAAATATGGAGATTCGTGAGGAGTTGACTGGCTTCTGCCATGGGGATTATAACCAGCACAATGTCATTTTTTCGAGAGAGGGCGTGGCAATCGTCAATTTCCTTAATTTTTCCTATCAGATCCGGGTGAGTGACCTCTCAAATTTTGTGCGGAAGATGATGGAAAAAAATAATTGGAACACGTCGCTTGGAATGGAGTTGATCGGGGCATATGATTCTGTGCGGAAACTAAAGCCGCAGGAATTTTCATATTTGTATTTTTACCTTGCGTATCCCGAGAAATTCTGGAAAATTGCAAATCATTATAGCCATTCCCACAAAGCCTGGCTTTCCGGCAGAAACACCGAAAAACTCAGCAAGGTGATCACACAGGAGGGGGCGAGGGAGCATTTTTTGCAGACGCTTGCAGGGAAAGTGGGAAATGGGATATAATTAGGTAACAGCGAAACTTTTTTTTCACAATTCTATTTACGCTTTGATGAGTTTCGCAATTTACATAAGAGGTGATACGTTGAGAAAATTAAGATACATGTATTATAGCATTATTTTAAGTATGATTTTATTAGCGGGTTGTGGACAGCAGACAAGACCGGTCTCGACTGCACAGTATTATAATCCGGCGAAAGAGACAGTGGCAGATACTGAGGAAGCAGAGGGCGCAGGGGCGGAGACATCGATCGGAACCGATCTCTATCTGATCATTGGCAATGACATGACCAATGAACAGTTGAATTTAAAGCAGCTTGCATCAGGAAAGCAGTATCTGTATGTTTATTCATTGTCTACAGACTTTCTGGATAAATACGGAAACAGTGCAACAACGATGGATTTTGAGCCGGGCAGGGTGATCCATATTGGAAAAAAAGATGGCGAAGGACGGCTCTTGCAGGCACAGATCGCGGATGAAGTCTGGGAATATTCGGATATCACAAAATATTCGGTAGATACAGAGCGTGGGATTTTCAAAATTGCGGATTCCAAGTATTCGTATGACGCAGATTTGTTCGTGGAATCGAATGGAGAAAAAATCCGTCTGTCCGACCTGAACGAAAAAGATGAGATCCGTGTCGTTGGAATCGGAACAAAAATATTATCCGTATCCGTCACTACCGGACAGGGAACTCTGGAGTTAAAGAATACATCCGTATTTGAGGGAAGTTTTATTCAGGTGGGAAGTAAGATTTTTGCACAGATCACACACAATATGAAGCTGGAGATCCCGGAGGGAACTTATACGGTTACCGTTGCAAATGAAGGATATGGCGGCAGCACAGAGGTGGAGATCGCAAGAGGGGAGAACTGCACGCTTGATCTGGATGAATTAAAAGGTGAGGGCCCTAAGACTGGAAGTATCATATTTTATATTGATGTGGAGGGAGCAACGCTTTCCATTGACGGGGATACCGTGGATTACAGTGCACCTGTGGTACTCACCTATGGTGTGCATGAACTGCATGCGGAGGCAGAGGGATACGACGATTTTGATAAAAAGCTTTTTGTTAACTCTGCGGCAGCGAATATCGATATCTCTCTTACCGGAGACGGTACTACGTCAGACAATGACATGACAGAGGGCACAGAGTCTGTGGAGGAGACCGAAACTGCTGAGACAGAGACAAAAGACAGTGAGGAGGAGACAAAGAGTACAGAAAAAGATTCGGAGACGACAGACAAGTCCACGGACAAAGATGTGACATCTGATTATCTGTCCACACTTTCTGATCTCATCACGTCGTTGAATAAGTAAGAAGATGTAACTATTCAGAACCTCATTCGCAAAATCGTTCTCTCAGAGCTTTCCTTGAATAACAAGCATGCTTGTTATTTGCTCATTGTGGTTACTTCGCCAAAGAAATTTTCAAAATTATGCTCATTC